>JAEEGF010474024.1_pt1 | contig 13400 bp, 9 predicted proteins | sample 9134171 | NCBI WGS metagenome assembly JAEEGF01 (sample SAMN16246542, study PRJNA631951) | gut metagenome | biome: gut microbiome; feature: rumen; material: AP-attached | host: Bos | place: Iran: Karaj | collected 2018-10
CAACATGGACGTCCGCAAGACATTCGAGCTGCGCAGCAAGATCATCTCCGAAATCCGCAAGTACGTGGACAGCCGTGGTTTCATGGAAGTCGAGACGCCGATGATGCAGCCGCTGGCCGGCGGCGCGGCGGCCCGTCCGTTTGTGACGCACTACAACGCGCTGAACTGCACGATGTACATGCGCATCGCCACGGAGCTGTATCTGAAGCGGCTGATCGTCGGCGGCTTCGAACGCGTCTATGAAATCGGCCGCAACTTCCGCAACGAAGGCATGGACCGCAAGCACAATCCGGAATTCACGTCCATCGAAATCTACCAGGCGTATTCGGACTGCCGCGGCATGATGGAACTGATCGAAGACATGGTCTGCACCGTCGCCGAAAAGCTCTTCGGTTCGCTGAAGTTCAAACGGCAGGACGGCATCGAAGTCGATCTGACGCGTCCATGGCGCGTCGCCCCGTACAAAGATCTGATCAAGGCCAAGATGGGCGACGACTGGTTCGAACTGCCGCTGGCCGCGAAGCGCGAAAAAGCGAAAGCCCTCGGACTCGACATCACGGACGACATGGACGACAAGGCCGTCACCCATGAAATCTACGACAAGACGATCGAGGCGACGCTGATCCAGCCGACGTTCGTGACACGCCTCCCCGCCTATCTCGTCCCGCTCGCGAAACGTTGCACGGACGATCCCGAACTCGTTGATGTCTATGAACTTGAAATCAACGGTCAGGAAATCAGCCCCGGATATTCCGAACTGAACGACCCGATCGAGCAGCGCTCCCGCTTCGACCAGCAGCTCATCGGCCGCGCGGACACCGACGGCGAAGTCGACCGTATCGACGAAGACTTCCTCAACGCGTTGGACTACGGCATGCCGCCGACCGGCGGTCTCGGCATGGGCATCGACCGTCTCGTCATGCTGTTGACCGGCGAGCCCTCCATCCGCGACGTCATCCTCTTCCCGCAGATGAAGCTCACGAAGGATTGACATCGCCATCCAAATCTAGATGAAACATGAGACAGCCGGAGAAAAATTTTCTCCGGCTGTTTGCATTTTTCAGACAATAAAATATCTTAAAGAATAGTCTTTTAGACGGTTGGGGGCCATGGATTTGTTTTTTTTTTGCGTTTGAATGTTTCAACGCAGTTATTTAGAACCAATAAGAGCAGGAGGTGGAATATGGATTCATATGATTTGAACAAGGCCTTGGATGATATTTTTCTGGCCGATTATTTGAGTGATTCCCTTAAAGATCTTCGGAGTCTGAATGCCGTGTATTTCTATTACAGGGAAAATGATGCGCCGGAAGAACTTGACAATACCGCCAATGAATTGTTTGGATTGCTGGTGAAAATCCAGTTGTTGCAGAAAGCCAATGAATATCCGTCGGTGCCGACCGAATTCAAATGCAAATTCGAAAACTCGAAACAATTGCCAGGCGCCCCCACTTTTTCGCCTATCATCAAAGTGCCGAAACGCGTGATGTCGCCGGAATTCATCAACATGCTCAATGAGATTGAACAGAAAATCAAGAAGCTTGACCTTGCGCGTTTGAAAGCGTATGTCAAGATGAAAGCCGTCAAGGCGGGCGATTTTACGATTAAGAAATAAATATATGCCCAGTCCTGTCAGACATTAATGAAGCGGCTGTTGCAAAACCTCAAAAGGTAAGCAACAGCCCCTTCCAATTTTGGCTTCATGACACATATGAAAGATGTATCCCGCCTGAAAGGCGCTATTTGTGGTAACCCCGCCCTTCAGGGCGGGGGAGTATCCGACACAAGATATCCCGTCTGGAAGACGGCACCTCAGGACTGGATGTCTTCCTTGCCGGCGTCCTATGGGCGCGTCATCAACACAATTCCCAAGTGCCGCCTTTCAGGCGGGTGCCGTCCTTCAGACGGCCTGTCTTGACGTACTCGCCCCCCGCCCTGAAGGGCGGGGTTACCATAAAGTTCGCCTTTCAGGCAAGTTATGCCTTTCAGGCAAGTTATGCCTTTCAGGCAAGTTATGCCTTTCAGGCAAGTTATGCCTTTCAGGCGAGTGCCGTTCTCCTTACATAGGATACCTGGGTGGTTCCGCAAAAAGACTATTGTTTGTTAAAAGTTTTTGCAACAGCCCCTTTTTTTTGTGTGCCTCAGTTTCAGCGAAGCAACTTTTTCATCCCATGCGTCAGCCCGTCCCAGAAATCACCCGTGGATTGCTTGATACGGCGCCATAATGCAGATATGCGTTTGCGCCCCCCGGATGGCTTTGTCGAAAAGCCGGATTCATCGACGACAAAGCCTGGAACAGACACAATATCAATGTCTTCTGCATCTGATTGAACGGAGGCCAGATACAACTGCGCGTCAATCCGTTGAGCCAGCTGGAACATCTTCTCGTCGTTGTTCCTGAAGAGAATCGACACCATGACATTATTACGTGAGAAAGACAGATAATTGTGTTTGGAATAGATGCAATGGTCGCCGAGTTTAGTGAAATTTTCAATATCGTTTGGCGAGAATGAATCATCAATGATTTCTTCGTTGAATGCCGTATCCGCATCCAGCTTGACGCCAGGGGCCATGTACATGGAGCAGTTGCTTCTTAAGGTGGCCCAGAATCGAAGCATGTGCTCTTGTGCACGCAATGGTGTCGAATTTAAAAACAGCTTGATTTCCGCGAAATTCAATTTGTTCTTCTTGTCTTGTATTCGCACAGAAAAATAATAATTCGATAGTTTTCCTTCAATATAAACGATGCTCTTTTTCCAAAGTGGAGGAAACATATCCGCCGATACGGGAAGACGTTGAATCAATTTCCCCTGTTCGACGCAAGTGCCTTTCCATTTGTCGAAGCCAAAATGTTTGAATATGGCGGCTTTTTCAAGTTCCATCCGCTGATTAAAGGACGACGATTGGAAAAAGATGTCGCCGTCAGGCATAGGCTGTTGTGAAATTTCCTGCGCAGCGAGAATGGCGGACATCCAAAGAAAAAACATCAGGCAACGCTTTATGCCTATATGCGATATCATGGCAAATGTCATGCATGGCCCCCTTCTATTCGCCAGAAGATGTTAAAATATTGCAAGTACTTTTTTTTAAGCAACTTCCATCACTTCAAGAAAATTAATCCACTATTTTCGTTTGTCAAACATTCACTCAAAAAAAATATTCGGCAATCGTGTCCGTTAGTTGCACATGGACGCGCATGATTTATTTTATGTAAAAAAACAAAAAGGAACAATAAGTCATGGACATATCGATACGACTTTTAAAAAAGGACGAGTTGAAGCTTGTCCGACAAGTAGCGGATGCCGTCTGGCCGGTTACATTCAAGGAAATCCTTTCTCCTGAGCAGATTACGTACATGATGGAAATGATGTACGCACAATCGGTCATGGATAAGGAGTTCGATGAAGGCATCCATTTCTACGGCGTTTTCGACGGCACGGATGCTGTCGGTTATCTTATCTGGGGCCATTACGACGGTGCGCCGCAGACGGCGAAGCTACACAAATGCTATCTGCTGACCGCCTATCAGGGGAAAGGTCTCGGTTCCATGATGTTGCAGAAGGCCAAATCAATGGCCCGCGAAGCAGGTTACAAGCATCTGCGGCTCAACGTGAACCGTCAGAACGCAAAAGCCATCAAAGCATACGTCCGCAATGATTTCAAGACGATTGAAACCGTTGACAATCCCATCGGCAACGGCTTCTTCATGAACGACTACGTGATGGAAGCGGATTTGTAAAAAACGTTCCGACGATTCTCGGAAAAGGATTGTTCCATGCCGAAATTAACGATACAGGAAGATTACAAGGCGACAGGCGAATTCGTGATTCCCGAAGGGAAAAGCATCATCGGCCGCGGGCCGGATGCGAATCTCGTCTTGAGCAACCACGTCGGCGTCTCACGCGAGCATTGCCAGCTGACCTATCAGCAGGGTTCCGTCCTGTTGGAGGATCTCGGTTCGCGCAACGGGACATTCCTCAACGGCAAGCCGCTCATGAAGCCGACGGAGCTGAAACATCAGGACTACATCCAAATCGATGATGTTCTGCTCATCTATTCTGCCGTTTCGCAAGACACGGATGTTGATGCGCTTACGGAACATTTTGACCGCAAGGACGATTTGGGCGACAGCCGTAGCCTCTCCTTCGTGAAGGAAGTGACGGACAGGCTGCAAGCGAACATCGCGAAGGTCATCCAAGGGAAGGATGATGTCATTCGCCATGTGATTATCGCGCTGTTGTCTGACGGCCATGTGCTTCTGGAAGACGTGCCAGGCGTCGGCAAGACAAAACTCGCGCAGGCATTAGCACGTTCCATCAACACGGATTTCAAGCGGATCCAGTTCACGCCGGACATGCTTCCAAACGATATAACAGGCGTGAACATCTATGACGAATCGTTGAAGAAATTCGTCTTCATGCCCGGCCCAATTTTTTCCAACGTCGTTCTGGCAGATGAAATCAACCGCGGCACACCACGTGTCCAATCCTCCCTGCTAGAATGCATGGCAGAATCCAGTGTAACCATTGATGGTAGCTCCTATATCCTTCATAAACCGTTCTTTGTGATCGCGACGCAGAATCCCGTCGAATACCAAGGCACCTATCCGCTTCCAGAGGCGCAGCTGGACCGTTTTCTCATGCGATTGACGATGGGCTATCCAGATCCAGAAACGGAGAAACGCATTCTGGAAAGCCATGTGGAAGACAATCCGCTGACATCGTTGGGAGCCGTTTTGGAGGCTTCAGATCTTCTGCATTGCCAAGCACTTGTGCGCACGGTCTATGTTTCCGCTCAATTCCGCGACTATTTGGTGACGCTGATCAACAAGACGCGTAATCATCCCGCCTTCGCCTTCGGTTGCTCACCGCGTGCCACATTGGCCTTGTTGCGTGCAAGCCAAGCACTTGCGGCGATGAAAGGCCGCGATCACGTGATGCCTCGGGATGCACGCGATCTCGCCGTCTGCGTATTGGCCCACCGCATGCCGCTTCGCCTGCAGTCGCGTTCGGAATGGGCGACTTCCGCCAAGGCACTGGAAGACATCCTCTCCCAGATGCCAATGTCCAGATGGGAGAGCTGACCAGATGATGCTCAAAGCGACATCCAGAGCCTGGTGCATCGCAATCAATGCGGTCATCTGGTTTGGCATTTCACAGGTGAATCACAACCTAATGGCGTTGATTCTGGCCTGCGCGTCGACGTCCGTCTTGTTAATCAGTATGGCCGCCGCCTTTTTCACGTTGAGAGGAATAGAGATAGTCCGCAGGCCGTTCGACCAATTGCATGTCGGTACGTTGGCGAATCTTCCACTGGAATGTCGCAACCTCAAGCGACATCGTCGCCAAACGATTGTCATCATCGAAAAGCTGCTGTTCGCGCAGAATAGGACAGTATCATCCGTCGTTGCCACCTTGGAGCCTGGCGAAAGCCGCATCGTCAACCGCGCGGTGATGCCATCTGCGCGCGGTGCATTCATGTTGGACAAAATCGTGATTCGCAGCGCGGATCCAGCGGGCGTGTACTGCCTTGAGAAGACAGTCATCCTACCGGAAGCCATCGTCGTTTATCCATCTGTGGAACCACTTGAAAATCTAGACCTTAGTGAAGGTAGTTCACTCTCAACATCACTTACCAGCAATCCGACGAATGCCGCCGGATATTCGCAGGATTTCTACGGCGTGCGTGAATACCATCCAAGCGACGGCATGCGTTTCATCCATTGGAAAAGCACGGCGCGCCACAATAAGCTGATGGTACGAGAATTCGAACGGCGATCGCAACTCACCGTCGCGATTCTCATCGATGGTGTCGGCGGCACGGCGACGCCAGAAGCCCCTGCGCTTCATCTCGAAGCGACGCTTATCGCAGCGGCCAGCATCTGCAACTATCTCTCCCGCAAGACTTGCAATCTGGCGTTGGGCATCGGAGGAGAACGTCTCATGTTGCTTCCGCCAAGCCCTGTTGAAGAAAATTGGCGGGAAGCGATGATGATGATGGCGACGATGGAATCCGGCGACATTCCACTGACGGATGTCATCGAAAGCATGGTCGCACAACTGCCCGCCCGTTCCATCATCTACTGCTTCTCGTTGAACGAATCTGAAAGCCTGTACAACGAACTGGCAATGCTCGCGGGGCGTGGCATGGACCTCCGTTGGTATCATGCGTCGAAGACGGCATTTAAGGCAAAACTGCATCATCCGCAAAACACGGAAGGTTTGGAGACAGGCCGCGGCCTTTCGCCGCGGCGCATGTCGCCCGCCCTTAGCATGGCGCAAATGATTCAATGACGGCGGGAGGGAAGACGCATGAAATTGATGAGCGCAAAATCGAACGACGTGCCACTGAAGGTGCAATGCCTTTACGTGCTGTTATACGTCGGCGCCGTTTTCTGCGCTCTATGGTTGCAAGGCGAGCCGGATTTGATGTTTGGTGTCATGATCGCCGCTCCGTTCATGGTCTTGCTTTCGCGTATTCCGATGGGCGTGTTTCCACCGTTCATGCGGCAATTGGCCCAGATTGCGGTCGGCGCCACGGCATTCGTCTGGGTGAAGATCCGCATGACGGAAGTCCCATGGGACATCATGACCTTCGAAGGAATGTCCATTCTGATTTTGGCTTTGTTCATCGGTCGCCGTCCACGTGAATACGGCTTCCTTCTGTTCTGCTGTTGCTGCATGCTCGGCTATGGTGGATTACTGCCTGGACGGCGCGGTTTTCTAACGGCTTTCTTCTTGTCGATGCTGCTTGTACTGCTTATCATGTATTTGACGCGCACATCGTTGCTCGTCGGCATGAAACTGCGTGAGCGCGGCGTGACGTTGCCGTTAACGCACGGCAGCTGGACAATACGTCTGCTACATTTTGCGGCGGCTTTCGTCTTGATGGCCTTCTTGATCTATATCCTGCCATTTAAGAAGGCATTACGCGGCAGAGGCATCATTCCCGTATCGTTCGACAATGATCGTGAGCTCCTCATGGAACGTATTTGGGACAAATGGCAGAGCAGGACACGTCCTGACCAAAATGGACAAAAGGAGACGGAACAGGACAACGATCAACCAAACGACGTGGATTCTTCCGAAGACGCCGAAAACACCGCGAAGATGGACGACGCTCCATCGTTCGATTCGCAAAACGGCGACGGCGCATCACCGACCATTGGCACGGATCTCGTCTTCCGCGCCTACGCTCCAGCGAAAGTCTATTGGGTCGTCCAAATGTACGATACATACGACGGCTCGAAATGGACGCAGTCTGACATGATGAAATCCGGCAACAGTCTGGCGGACCGCATCCGCGCCCAATACGGGACGTTGTTTCCGCAGCGCATCATGTTGGAAAAGCAGATAGGACCGTTGCTTCCGTACGCATACCGTTTTGAGCACGGTCGCTTTCGGGATCCCGCTGGCGACGATCCGCAGACGTTGCTTCTGCATCTACATGATAATGTGAAGCTTGGCCTTCGCGCCTTGGAGAAGCCCAAGCCGCCGTTGTCGTATTTCGTCATGTCCTACGTGCCAAGCGAGAAGGCTGGACAGGACATGGATCGTTTTCTCGCGTTTCACTGGAATTACGGCCCGAACTATCGTGCGTTGCCGCGTGGCGTCATTTCAGAACGAACCTATGAACTTGCACGGGAAATAACAGACGGTGCCACGACACCGTACGAAAAGGCATGCCGCATCCGTGACCATTTGCAGACATCCTACAAATATGATTTGCAATGTCCTCCCGTCCCCCCCGGCGGAGAAGTGGTCGATTTCTTCTTGTTCGAATCGAAGCGCGGCTACTGTCAGCATTTTGCACAGGCGTTTGCCGTTCTGGCCCGCGCGGCAGGCCTTCATTCACGGCTCGTGACCGGTTATTCGCCTGGCAACTACAACTTGCTGACCAATTGCTTTGAAATCTATGAATACCATGCCCACGCATGGGTCCAGATTTTCATAACGCCTTATGGTTGGCTGACTTTCGACGGCGTCGCCCCCGGCAACCTGCAAATCGGCAATACGCCGAAAGCCCTCAGCGCCCTGTTGGATCCATTTGGTGACGAATGGGAATCGAAACCGCCGGAATTTTCCATTATACCGCCCAACCGCTGGAATTCGCCGCAGAACGTCCGTCGTCGCTATGGGCGGAACCGTCAAGGCGAAGGGAATTCCGAAAAGAAGGAATCTTTTGTGGATCGGATCTTCCGTCGCGCCGTCCATGACAGCCATGTAATGAATCCAGACATTGTGGAAATGGCGCAGGCGACCGTCAAAGAGGCCCTCTTCACGGTGACAAATACGTTGCAAAAATCAACTGAATCGATCGTTCAATGGCTGAAAAAGATCATCGCCAGCATATCGGATTCGCTCCGCAACATGAGCTTAGCGGCGAAGGCGGTTGCTTTAGCGATTTGGGTGCTGATCATCGTGCTTTTCTTCCTGCGGAAGAAAGTGATGAAAGTGCTGTCGTTCCATTTGACATTGCACAAGCTGATCCGACAATGGAAATGGCAGACACGGCATGGCGCATCGTCGCGACAGACAGTCATGGCCTGCCAACGGCTGACAAGCGGCATGCTGGATCTTGCTCATTTCCAACGTCCTCCGTCAGAGGACTTGTTGGAACGAGCGGAACGACTGAAGGATTTGGCGCCAGGCGTTGCGGCAGAATATCATGTCGTGGCGGCGGCCGCCGCCGACGCGAATTTCGCGCGCGGCTTCCCGAACCGTGCGACCGCCGCGAAAACTCTCGCGGCGACGCAACGTTTCCTCCGCATCATCCAGCCGTATCTGAAACGGAAATGAACCACGAATGGACATGATAAACGCCAATTATATGCGTCCATGGACTCATAGCTGTAACTGAAAAACGTCAAATCATGACATAACTCACCGTACAGCGGACAAATGAATCATGAATGATGATTGTTTTCACTAACGGTATTCTCTTGTTGTACTGCCTCAGCTAGAAAATGGTCGAATTCACTTTGATATAGCTTGTCTTGCTTCACACGAAATTTCTCAAATTCACCCTCCGCAAACGCTTTAGCGACTTCGGCGGAAATTTGGCCCGCATCCTGAAGCAACTCCCGGTCATCCGCCATCAGAATCCTGTCCAGATGCTTGGCCCAATCCTCCATCGTCATCGGAACGTGGCGACGGGCACGATTCTCCGCCAGATCAAGATAGGCGTTGACGATGCGGCCAAGATCCTGCATCTCTGTCTCGTTCAGGTAGTTCTTCGCCACTGAAACATCTGGCTTGAGGATTTTGCCGTTGGGGGCGTTCTCCCAAGTGGTCAGCCCCATGTGCTCCTTCTCCGCATCCGCCCGTTCCATAATTAGCTCTGCCGCCGTGTGTCCGTGCACGGCATAATGCAGTTTGTTCTGCACCTTCGCAAAGAACTCACGAGTCGTCTGTGATTTTGGATCATAATCCATGCTGGTGGCATAAATGTCGGTGATCTTCTGGTAGAAACGGCGTTCAGACAAGCGGATTTCACGGATTTCCGCCAGCAGATGTTCGAAATAGTCTTCGCCCAGAAAACGTCCGTTCTCCATTCGCTTGCGATCTAGCACATAGCCTCGAAGCGCGAAATCACGCAATACCTTTGTCGCCCACTGCCGAAACTGCGTGGCACGAAGGCTGTTGACGCGGTAGCCCACGGCGATGATGGCATCCAGATTGTAATATTTAAGCGACCTTTGAACCATACGCGCCCCCTCTTGACGAACTGCTAAAAAATCTTTAGCAGTTGCCTCTGGCGTCAATTCTCCCTCTTTAAAGATATTGCGGAGATGAACAAGAATATTCTCAGGAGTGCATTGGAAAAGTTCAGCCATGGTCAGTTGAGTGAGCCATAGCGTATTCTCCTCAAAACGCACCTCGATGGTGTCGCTCTCGTTCTGTGTGGCGAAAATCAAAAACTCCGCCGTGCTGTTGCGTATCTGAAGTTTGTCGTCCATTAACCGACTCCTCAATAGAGTTATCTGAAAAATCCTTTTTGTGGATTGCGATCCCAATAAGTCCAATCAAACAAATTGTTTCATTATCAGTCAATAATATATTATATTCCTGTAAAATTGCACTTCGATTGTACGCTTATCTTCTCCATAATCGTCCCTGCGGTCAATCGTCCGAAGGATGTGATCATTCTTTGGCGCATTCCAACAAAATTGATGTCCACTTGTGGTTTCACTTTGGAAGCAGCCTGACACACCAAGAGCCCCATGTTTTTTCCAACTGCCAATGGATAAATACCCAACATATATTATAGTAGGGTAAAGAAAGTCTGTCTGCATCGTGTCCATCACCCACCAACCAGAAGGAAAAAACATGGCCGCCAAACATATCCTGCCGATTTTCGCCCTGCTCTGCATGCCGTTATCCGCTTACGACTGGACGGCGGATATCCAAAATGCTAGTAACATCAAAAATACCGTTCAAGTTTATTACCAGAACGGCAACCGCGATGCCATTCAAGTCGATACGCCGCATATCCGCGCCGTCGGCGGCTTGGAGAACCGCGAAAAGAATGCGTTGACATTGATTGCACCAAACGGCGTCAAACTTGTGGACGGATCGTTCGACACATATGTCATCGACGCGGCAGACAAGACCTACTGGTCCTCCTTGTCGCCGCGCAAAGGCCGTTTCAACGCCTTCCGCCTTGGCTATTACTACTATGACGTCCATGTTCTGGATCAAGCGTTAAGCCGTGTAAAAGAAGACGTTCCGGAATCGGAAGTGAACGCGAAAATCGACGCATTCAAAAACTTCGCGGATGGTAAATGGGTCTTCAACGACTTGACGGCGCCCGAATTTGTCGATGGTGTCATGCGTGTGAAATGCACGAACGCCCATGATCCGTGGATCGGCCAGCTTGGCATCGAACAACCGACGGACACCTACCCCGCCATCGAAGTCACCATGCGCACAGAAAAATCCTCCATGATGCATGTCTATATGGCCGTCGGCGACCAGAAAGGCTTCAATCCGCAGCAGATCGTCCCGCAAGGCATCAAGCCCGGCGATTTCCACACCTACAAAATCTATATTGATGAAATTAAAGGTTTTAACGGTAACATCCACGGCATCCGCTTCGATTTAGGGCAAGTCGATGAAATCATCGAAATCAAATCCATCAAGCTCGTCGCAGAAAAAAGGCAGAAGATGCAGGTCAAATTGGACCGCATCCTCCATGCATATCCGGACAAAATGCACCAAATGCTGCGTTTCGTCACAGGCAACAACGACGTCGCACTGAAGGAATACGGCTGCCAGCTGAAACTCGCGAAAAGCTCCATCGCAAAAGTCACCGTAAAAGACAAAAATGGTGTCCATAATGCGTTCAACGGCATCGACGCAAGCTCCGTCGAATACGTCGGTTTCGACAACAAACAGGGCGGCGTTTTCGGTCTCATCTTCCCGACGTGCGATGAAGCGGGCAGTGTCGTTTTCTCTGAAACGGAAACGGAATATATTCTGACGCAGAAACGTCCGTTATCAGGCGTACAGAAGCCAGATACGCGGTTCGTTCTTGCGCATCGTCTCTACCATGACGATTCCCACGACTTCGCGAAACTTGCGGAAGCGGCCTATTGCGAACGCAACCCGCTAACCGCCGATTCCATTAAGGTCCTCAACGCTGAAGACGGCGGCAAGTTCTTCGGCTACAATAAGTTGGAAGGCACCTACGATTTCGATCTCGGCGGCACGCATTTCAGTGCCGCCTACTACAACATCCCGCAGAAACATTTCAAACTGCCCGTGAGCATCAAGGCGGACGACCATGATCGCCGCATCTACTTCTGCATCCGCGGCAAGGCAGGCGGTTTGGAATGCGCCGCCATGCTGGATGACCAGGAAAAACTCCTCCCCATGCCGATTGAAGTTTCGAAGAACTTCCATGGCGACGGTGAAGAACCGTACTTCTATCCGGAAGACAGCGGATACGGCGAAACGCTTCTGCCGCTGTTACTTAACGCTAACACGGAACGCACCTTCACCGTCTTGAACCTTTTCCAGAACTGGGGCGTCACACCGCTGAAACAGCTCTCCGCCATCAAGTTCTTCGTGCCCTACTATCACCTCTCCTGCGGCGTCACGGAAACGAACTGCATCGCGCCGTACTACGTCGGTACGAAGTCCGGCTGGACACTGCCCGACTTCCGCGCCATGTCCGCCAAACTGTGGCCGACCCAGCCGCAGCACTATTCCGTCGGCCCGCTCTACTTCCCCTATTATTATCAAGGTGAAGAGAAAATCATGTTCGAGCCGAAGACGCAGAGAGTTCAGTCCGCTGGACCAGTTTATGCGGATGTCGATTTCTCTTATGAATCCGACGACGACGCGGCCACGCTGTGGGTACGCCACGTAGAATTCCCGCAGACGGATGAAAACCGCACGTACTACTCGTTCGTCATCGACTTCAAGAAAGAAGTCGCCATCAAAGATTTCATCAAAAACTTCAACCTCTTCTCCTTCAGCACGTCATGGACGAAATTCGCTCACGTTGGCTATCTGAGCAAAGAGAACAAGTTAACCGTCATCAATCTGCCGGAGAAGGATCCCGTCACCGCCGTTATCCCGCTTGGTTCGGAAGCCCCCTACTTCACCGTTTTTACATCTCTATATAATAAAGGCGTTTGCAACTTCGGACTCATCGTCAAGACATGTAAAGTCGTTCTTGACGGCAAGGAAACGCCCGCCCAATCCATGCTGAACTTCACAACCAAACCTATGGTGGAAGCGCGTCTGACGCTCAACTTTGGTGACGTGACATTCAAGCCCGGCGACCGCATCGCCTACGAACTCATTCTCGTCCCCTTCGGCGACTACGATGTCAAGACGGATCTCAGCGTCCACCAAGTCCGTTCGGACTCCGTGTTGGATCCGTACAGAGTCAACGTCACCGTCGGCAAGCTTCTTTACGACACATATCTGCCTCATGTGCAGGCGATTGACCAGCAGGCCGAATTTACGATCGACGGTGGTTTGAACAACGCCGCCGTGCGCGTCGATGGCTTCAAATCATTTACACGTCCGAAAGTTCTCGTCAAGAACGAGACTGGCTTGTTCGTGCCGCTAAAACTCAGTTACCACGACTACGACGGCATTCAGTCCTATCTGAATGCCGACGGCACGTATGGTTTCTCCTTCATCGTCAACACGACAGACGGTCCGAGCACTATCAAAGTCATCCAATAAACAATTAACAATTAACAATTTACAATTCAATTAATCATTATTCATTAATCATTAATCATTAACAACCATGTCCATCCCCCTCCCGCAACATCCAAGACCTGATTTCGAACGTAAACAATGGCTCAATCTCAATGGAACCTGGAAATTCAAGTTCGACAAAGAAAATGTCGGCAAAAAGGAAGCCTGGTTCAATTCAGA
>JAEEGF011476741.1_pt1 | contig 13400 bp, 8 predicted proteins | sample 9134171 | NCBI WGS metagenome assembly JAEEGF01 (sample SAMN16246542, study PRJNA631951) | gut metagenome | biome: gut microbiome; feature: rumen; material: AP-attached | host: Bos | place: Iran: Karaj | collected 2018-10
GTCGTGTCCGAGAATCAGCAGGGCGATATTGTCCGTCTCCCGAATCAGCCGCAAGCCCTGGTGCTGAGAATTCACACCGAAGGTCACCGCGCTGTCCGCATTGCCCAAACCGCTGTGACAGGACGCGATGATAAACTCACAGCCTTCGGCCTTCATCCGGTCAAGGTATTTCCGGACCTCTGCCGAGATCAGCCATTTGTCATTACCGGGAAAGATAAACTGCAGGCCCGGATAGTTGATCGGCAGATCCCAGCGCGTGATATCCGTGTTCTCGATGCCCAGTATGCCGATTCTGTGATCGTGCCCGTTTACGGTGATGGTCTTGATCACATAGGGCGTAAAGGCGTTCTCCCCGGCGATGTGTACGCCGTCCGACCCATCGTAATACACATTGGCTGCCAGCACAGGTACGCCGCTGTCCTCCAGCCAGTCGTAGACGGCGTTCATGCCCCTCCACTCGTAGTTGAACTCATGATTGCCGAGCACAAACGCGTCATAGCCGATCCTTGAGAGGCACAGTGCCATGGCAGGCGGCAGGTCGGAGCTGCCGGCAAAGTACCGGAAGAGCTGTACCTGCGAGACGGGCGTGCCCTGGAACAGATCGCCGTTGTCGATCAGCAGCACGTTCTCCGGCCCGAATTCCGTGCGAATCCGGTTGACCGCCGTGGACACGCGCAGCATATTGTTTTTTACCGCCGACAATGTCAGCAGGTTGGTGTCCCAGCATTTCCCGTGCATATCCGTCGTGGACAGTATTGCGACATCCGTATAAGCGCCGTCCGCCTGCCCTTGCTCTGCAAGCGCGGACGGCACTACCGTCATCCTGTAGACCGTCTGGTTCATTGTGAATCTCCCTTCTCAAATGCCGTCCCATTTCGGGGACGGCCTTTTCACGGTTCATCCGTTCAATTCTGCATCCGGTTCCGATTCTTCTGCTTCGTTTTCCGGATGTGCTGCTTCTTCGTCATCCTGGGAGGCGGCTTCGCATTTCGGGTATTCGTCGACTGTCCAGCGATAGCTCCCCCAGAAATCCGTATCCGATTTCAGAAAGCCCTGCTCGAGGCCGGCAAACAGGTCGACATGGTAATACTGCCCGTCGATCCTGACGATATTCCAGCAGTGGTCCTCCCAATCCTTCTGGCCGTCGACAAGCAAGCATTCCAGACCGCCGCGGCGGCAAAGCTCGACAAAGCCCAGGGCAACACCCTCGGGGTCAGCACGCTTCTGAACCAAAGCCGCGTAAACCGTCGGCGGACCGGCCGGATCACAGCAGGACGAAAGACTTTCAAAGGCGTCCAGGGCGACCGCATATTCATCGGGGTCCTCCTTCGTCGGGAAGACGATCGCATCCAGTTCTTCTTTCTCACGCCGAAAATCCTGTTCGGACAGATCATATGTCAGCAGAATCTCATACAGGCGCTGACTGGCACTGCCGGAAAACAGACTGACAGAAACATGCGGCTCCTGCGGGGCAAGGCCGGGATGCGCGCGATAGACATCGGAAAAACGCAGGGCCATGCTCTCGGAGGTCAGGATGGAGCGATTGATGAGAATGGCCAGCCTCGACCTCCCCGAGCTGATCGCCTCGGCAATCCGATCGTCCAGGTCGGTCGCATAGGGCATCGAGATAATCTCGTCGACGGGCAGTGCGCCGGTGCTGTAGGAAACCTTCAGCTTTGCCTCCGTGCGGGAAACGATCTGGGTCATCTCATAGGCAATGTTTTCCACACAGTAGGCGCAGAGGGCGTCCTCGGTCCTGACCTGCCAGCAGGCTGAAGCGAGATCTTCGTACGGATTTCCCGCGTAGGAGGAGTCGAAGACGATCGTTCGCTCGGAAGCGCCTGCAGCCACCGTATTTCGAATGGCATCTCTCAGATCACTGAGCCCGGTCACCGTTACCGTATCCCGGCTGCTGCTTTCCTTCCTGTCGGGGAGAGGGTAATCGGACTCAACGAGATAGGTATCGTCAAAAAAGCTGCAGCCGCTCAGAACGAGGGAAAGAAGGAAAACGGAGAGCAGGCGCACGAACACCGGGTGAAGTGCATGAGAAGGCCTTGAGGCAGGAGATGTCAGATCCGGGAGCATCATAGGAGACTCAGCTGCTCCTCTCCGCGATCCTCCGGCTTCATTGCCACAGGGGCCTTCGGGATGCTGCGGGCACGGTAGCGGGCGGGATCTTTCAGAGCGTCCTCCTGCAGGGGCTGCAGGGAAAGAAGCTTCTTTTTGCCGCGCAGGGAGAGGACGGTAATCCCCTGACTGCTGCGGGTGGGCTTCAGCGGGATCAACGACGAGCTGACGACGAGAACACGGCCGTCATCCGTCAAAAGCAGCAGATCGGTTACCGCGTCAAGCGGCAGGATGCCGATCAGGGGACTTTTGTCCGAATAGGCATTGATCAGCTTTTTCCGGTAGGTCTTCGTCTGCCAGGCCGACATCGGGATCTGCGCGAGCTTGCCGTTTTCAAAGGCAAGGATCAGAGAACTGCTGTAATCGCCCGGATCGACCATGTCCAGAACGCTCTCCCCTTCATCCATCTTCAGCAGGGCGGGCAGATAGGAACCAAGGGTGGATGCCTTGGTGGCCTCGATCTCGGAGAGCTTCAGGCGGTAGACCTGCTGACGGTCCGTAAAGAAGAGCAGCTCGTGCGCATTGCCGGTCTCGAGACTCCGGCGCAGACTGTCCCCTTCTTTGTATTTGTGCTCACCGCTCATGCGCAGGGAAAGCGGGGTGATCTTTTTGAAATAGCCCTCTTTGGACAGGAAGACGGTGACCGGATCGTCCGAAACCGGCTCGTCATCGTCAGACTCGGGCAGTTCGTCGGCATAGACGATCGTGCTGCGGCGCGGGGTCGGAAACTGGCGGTTGATTTTCGTCAGCTCGTCAATCAGCACGTAGCGCAGCTTGCGGCGGCTGTTCAGGATGCTCTCCAGAGAGGCGATGTCCTTCTCCAGGGATTCGACCTCCGCGGTGCGGCGCAGAATGTATTCCCGGTTGATGTTGCGCAGGCGGATTTCGGCGACAAACTCGGCCTGCGCCTCGTCAATGCCGAAGCCGACCATCAGATTCGGTACGACATCGCTTTCGAGCTCGGTATTGCGGATAATCTCGATGGCGCGGTCAATATCCAGCAGGCTCTTCTGCAGGCCCTGCAGGAGGTGCAGTTTGTCCTTCTTCCCTGCCAGCTCATGGAAAATCCGCCGCCGGACACATTCCGTGCGCCATGCAATCCATTCCTCCAGAATCTCCTGCACACCCATGACACGGGGATTTCCGGCAATGAGGATGTTGAAGTTGCAGGGGAAGGAATCCTGCAGGGTCGTAGAACGAAAGAGCTTCTGCATCAGCTTTTCCGGATCCGTACCGCGCTTGAGGTCAATCGCGAGGCGCAGGCCGTTCAGGTCCGTCTCGTCGCGCATGTCATTAATCTCGCGGATCTTCCCCGCCTTGATCAGCTCGGCCACCTTGTCCAGGATGGCCTCGCAGGTCGTCGTATAGGGAATCTCGGTGATCTCGATCAGATTCTCCTTCTGCAGATAGCGCCAGCGGGCACGGATGGGAATACTCCCCCGCCCGGTACGGTAGACCGCCTCCATAGCGGCACGGTCATAGAGAATCTCGCCGCCGGTCGGAAAATCCGGGGCCGGCATCAGACTCAGCAAATCCGCCTCGCCGTCGCGCAGCAGGGCGATGGCTGCCGAGCAGACCTCATTCAGGTTGAAGCCGCAGATCTGACTTGCCATGCCGACCGCAATGCCGGAGTTGGCGGAGACCAGCACATTGGGAAAGGCCGTAGGCAGCAGGACCGGCTCCTTCATGCTGCCGTCATAGTTGTCGACAAAGTCAACGGCATCCTTGTCGATGTCGTCGAATACCGCTGTACAGATCTTTGCGAGCTTGGCCTCGGTATAACGGGAGGCGGCATAGGCCATGTCACGGGAATAGACCTTGCCGAAGTTCCCTTTGGAGTCCACGAAGGGCGTCAAAAGGGACTGGTTGCCCGCGGACAGGCGGACCATGGTCTCATAGATGGCAGCATCCCCGTGGGGATTGAGCCTCATGGTCTGGCCGACGATGTTGGCACTCTTGGTGCGCGCACCGCTGAGCAGACCCATCTTGTACATGGTATAGAGGAGCTTGCGATGAGAGGGCTTGAAGCCGTCGATCTCGGGGATCGCACGGGAGACGATGACGCTCATGGCATAGGGCATGTAGTTCTGCTCGAGCGTATCGGTAATCGCCTGCTCGCTGGTCTCGCCGCGAAGGCCGAGGACATTCGGATTATCTCTGTTTTTCGGGGTTTCTTCTGTCTTTTTCTTTCTCATGGGCTACCTCAGCTTAAATCGGCCTGATCGAGGAAGTTGGCGCCGTACTGGGCGATGTGGTTCTTGCGGCCGTCGAGGTTGTCGCCGAGCAGCAGGTCGAACATCCGGGCCATCTCTTCGGCATCCTCGGGCATCACCCGGATCAGGCGGCGCGTCTCGGGATTCATGGTGGTCAGCCACATCATGTCCGGGTCGTTCTCGCCAAGGCCCTTGCTGCGGCTGATGCTGACTTTCGTATTCTTCAGACCGGCAAGAATCTCGCTCTTTTCCTTCTCGGTATAGGCAAACCAGGTTTTGCCTTTGGCGTTGATCTCATACAGCGGCGACTCGGCAATATACACCAGGCCTTCGCGGATCAGGGTCGGTACCAGGCGGTAGAGCATGGTGAGGATCAGGGTCCGGATCTGGTAGCCGTCGACATCGGCATCGGTGCAGATGATGACCTTGTTCCAGCGCAGCGCGGAGAGATCAAAAGAGCTCAGATCCTTGGTGTGCTTGTCCTTGACCTCGACCCCGCAGCCGAGGACCTTGATGAGGTCGGTGATGATCTCGCTCTTGAAGATGCGGACATAGTCCGCCTTCAGGCAGTTGAGAATCTTTCCCCTGACGGGCATAATGCCCTGAAACTCGGCATCGCGGGAGAGCTTGCAGGCGCCGAGAGCGGAATCGCCCTCGACGATGTAGATCTCGCGTCTCTCGGGATCGCGGCTGCGGCAGTCGACAAACTTCTGGATGCGGTTGGCGATGCCCACCTGACCGGTCAGTTTGTTCCTGGTGACGATGCGGGCACGCTCGGCCGATTCCCGGCTGCGCTTGTTTATGAGGACCTGATCGGCGATCCGGTCGGCGTCGGCCTTGTTCTCAAGAAAGTATACCTCAAGCTGCTCCTTGAAGAACTCGGTCATGGCCGTCTGGATGAAACGGTTCGTGATGGACTTTTTGGTTTGGTTCTCATAGGAGGTGCGCGTCGAAAAGCAGTTGGTCACCAGGACGAGACAGTCCTGAATATCCTGGAACTTGATGGCGGATTCGTTTTTCTGGTATTTGCCGGAGGCACGGATGTAGCCGTCGATGGCCGACTGAAAAGCGCTGCGCACCGCCTTGTCGGGTGCACCGCCGTTTTCGAGCCAGGAGGAGTTGTGATAATACTCGAGCAGCTTGACCCGGTTTGAAAAGCAGAAGGCACAGGAGATTTTCAGCCGGTACTCTTCTTTATCATCGCGGTCACGGCCTTTGCGCTCGGCCTGGATAAAACGAGGCTGGGTCAGGGGCGACTCCCCTGCCAGCTCCTTCACATAGTCGACGATGCCGTTTGCATAAAGGTATTCACGGGTCTCGAAGCCGCCGCCCGGCTTCTCCAGGCGCAGACGGAAGCTTACCCCGGCATTGGCCACGGCCTGACGGCGCAGGCAGTCGTCAAAATACTCGATCGGGATATCGATGTCCGTAAACACATCCAGATCCGGCAGCCAGCGGATGACCGTGCCTGTTTTCCGCCGATCCGCCGGGCTCTTTTTCAGCTCTTCGCCTTTTTTGCCGACGGGATAGCCGCGTTCAAAGCGCAGGTCATAACGGAAGCCGTCGCGGCGTACCGTCACGTCCATATAGCGTGAGGCGTACTGGGTCGCGCAGGATCCCAGTCCGTTCAGGCCGAGGGCAAAGCCATAGTCGCCGCCCTCATCGTTGTTGTTGTATTTACCGCCGGCATACAGCTCGCAGAAGACAAGCTCCCAGTTCCAGCGCTGTTCGCGCGGGTTCCAGTCCAGGGGACAGCCGCGTCCGAAATCCTCAACCTCGATGCTGCGGTCCAGATAGTAGGTCAGGGTGATTTGATTGCCGTAGCCCTCGCGGGCCTCGTCAATGGCATTGGAAAGAATTTCAAAGACCGCATGCTCGCAGCCGTCCAGACCGTCGGAGCCAAAGATGACGCCGGGACGCAGCCGGACGCGGTCCGGGCCCTGGAGCTGGGAAATGCTTTCGTTGCCGTATTCGGGAGATACCGATGTTTTTGCTTTGGGCATAAAAAACTCCTATTTTAAAAGAACAGTTTCAGCAGAATCAGAAGCGCGATGCCGGGAATGCCGGCGAGGCCGGCAACCAGAACCCGCGGCCATGTGATCGGAAGGTAGAAATTGAAGAAGCCGCCGACAAGATTGACAAGAATCAAAAAGCCGATCCCCGCCCCCGCGTGAAGCAGGAACTTCAGGATGCCCTTGATGGGGGCAGCAAGGATTTTGACCCCGACGTAAATCATCAGGATCACGGCAGCGATGATGCCGATATCAGCAAGAAGATTGGCAGGCATGGGATTCCTTTCGTCAGATCGGCCAGGTAGGCAGCCAGCTGAATACCAGTTTGCTCTTCCCGTTGTCGACCGGCAGCCCGCAGAGCACCGGGAAAAAGAAGAGAAACAGGAACACGGACACGGCGGTAAAGGCAAGCGTCACATACTTTCTGCGCGGGGAAGACTTTTCCATGATCCAGAACAGATAGCACAGAGCAGGCACCAGAAACACGGAAGCGGCAAAATAATGATAGGCAAAGGTCAGGCGCGTGATGAAAATCCACGGCACAAGCTCTGCAAGATAGGCCGTCAGCAGAAAAGCGGCCGTACGGTCCCGCCGCGTGACCGCCTCCCAGAGAAGGACCGCCAGACTCATCAGACCGCCCCAGCAGATCAGCGGGTTGTTAAAGGCGGCGATGTCGATATGCCGGCCGTCCGGCAGGTACTCGAGATAGTAAAGAATGGGCCGGATATTCAGGATCCACTGATACCAGCGCGAGGCATAGGGATGCTGGGCAACGAGCCGGGCGTGATAGTCAAACATAAAGGTCTGGTTTTCCAGCACCAGGCGGGTGTAAGGCTCGCTGAAAACCGGGAAGCCCTTTACCCTGCCGTAAGGCAGATAGGAGAGATAATAGATCAGACCCGGAATCAGGATAAAGAAAAACAGACAGAACGGAACATTCCGCAGGAAGGCAGCGGCGGGCAGCGGCCGCTTCTCCCGGGCGGCAAGGACAAAAGCCCGGACCCAGTGCCCGATCCACAGCAGAGCCAGCCCGGCGCCGGCATAAAAGCAGATCCATTTGCAGGCAATCCCGAGGCCGAAGCTGAACCCGCACAGGGCCAGATCCGCCGGACTGTCATCCGAAAGCCAGCCATACATAAAACAGTACATCAGCAGGATAAACAGCACGGAGAAGCTGTCGATGGTGGCGATGCGCGTCTGGGTGTAGTGCAGGAAGCCGGAGGCCAGCAGCACCGTGCCCAGCAGCGGGATCCGCCGTCCGCCGAAGAGGCGCTTCAGGAAGATATACATGACCGGCAGCATCAGAACGCCGGTCAAGGTCCCGGAAAAACGCCAGCCAAAGGGCGTCATGCCGAAAAGAAGAATGCCCAGGGACAGGAGTTCCTTCCCGAGCGGCGGATGCGAAAGCTCGTAAGGCCAGACATCATGAAGATGCTCCCACGCGGTGCGGGCGTGGTAAATCTCGTCAAAATAGCTGGAATTGTGATAGGTCTGCTTCTCCGGGACGAGGTCCCCCTCGTCATGCAGGTTTTCCTCGCTGCAGGAAAAGGCGATGCGCTCGCCCGCCCCGTCAAAAAGGACCAGTTCCCCGAGCCAGGGCGTACCGGACAGCCAGCGAAGGCGCAGGTAAGCTGCGGGAGAATCCAGCTCCAGATCCACCGTGTTCCACTTGAGGACGGAAACATGGTCCTGCCGGAAGGAAGCAACGGGAAGCCAGCCCTGCTGATCTTCTGAAACCTCAATCGAATACTCCCCCTGCCCGACGCCGGTAAACAGCATGAGTTTCGCCGGGGCCTCAGCGGAAGCGGGCATGAGAACAACGCTGCGGTCCGCCATGGGCACAAAGCTCTCCGGGGAGACGAGATTGCCCAGATTCCAGAAAGCGAAAACCGCATAGACGGCCGTAACAAGGAAGACCCTGAAAGCCTCACGCCGCGTCAGGGCTTTTGCCTGGTCCCGCGTCCGCACCGCGGGAAGACGGCAGCGGTTCAAATCCGGCAGGAAGGAGAAAAACAGCAGCAGAAAGGCCAGACAGATTGCCGGAGGAATGTGACTGGCCTTCCACAATTCCCGAAAGAAAGCCTGCAAAGGATTACTCGTCTTCCGACCAGAGCAGGGCGCACTTTACAGCCTTGTGCCAGCCCTTGAGGAGAGCGATGCGCTTCTGCTCATCCATATGCGAACTGAAGACCCGATCCACGGACCAGTTGTTCTTCACATCGTCCAGACTCTGCCAGTAACCCACCGCAAGGCCGGCCAGATAGGCCGCACCCAGGGCGGTGGTCTCGATGCAGCGGGGACGGACCACATCGCTGCCGATGAGGTCGGCCTGGAACTGCATCAGGAAGTTGTTGGCACAGGCACCGCCGTCGACTTTGAGGTCGGAAATGCGGATGCCGGCGTCGCGCTCCATCGCCCGGACCACGTCATAGGACTGATATGCGAGCGATTCCAGCGTGGCACGGATCATATGCGCACGGTTGAAGCCGCGGGTAATGCCGACAATGGCGCCGCGGGCACGCTGGTTCCAATACGGGGCGCCGAGGCCGGTGAAAGCGGGCACAACATAGCCCCCTGCCGAGTCGCTCACGCGCTCGGCATACTGGGCACTTTCGGAGGCGGTGGAAATCACGCTCAGTTCATCCCGCAGCCACTGAATCGCGGCACCGGCAACAAAGACGGAGCCCTCGAGGGCATACTCGACATGATCCGGGAAGCCGACGGCGATGCTGGTGACCAGACCGTTGCGGCTTTCGACAATCTCGCTGCCGGTATTCATGAGGAGGAAGCAGCCGGTGCCGTAGGTGTTCTTCATCGTGCCCGGCTCAAAGCAGCACTGGCCAAACAGGGCGCACTGCTGGTCCCCGGCGGCGCCGGCAATGGGAATCTCGCCGCCGTAAAGCTCAAACTCGGTCTTGCCGTACACGGTGCTGGAGGGCTTGACCTCGGGCAGCATGCAGGCCGGGATCCCAAGCAGATCAAGAAGCTCCTGATCCCATTTGAGCTCGCGGATATTGAAAAGCATGGTCCGGCTGGCGTTGGTGACATCGGTAACATGGACACGGCCGCCGGTCAGCTTCCAGATCAGCCAGGTGTCAACCGTGCCGAAGAGCAGCTTGCCGGCTTCCGCCCGTCTGCGCGCGCCGGGAACATGGTCCAGCAGCCATTTGATCTTGGTGCCGGAGAAATAGGCATCGGGAACCAGACCGGTTTTTTTGCGGATCATCTCGCCGCAGCCGGAGGCGACCAGCTGATCAACCGTCTCCGCGGTGCGGCGGCACTGCCAGACGATGGCGTTGGCAATGGGTTCGCCGGTCTCTTTGTCCCAGACGATGGTGGTTTCGCGCTGGTTGGTAATGCCGATGGCGGCGACGTCCTGTGCGCTGACATCCAGCTTGTCAAGGGCTGCACGGGAAACCTCGAGGGTTACATCCCAGATTTCGTTGGCATCATGCTCGACCCAGCCCGGCTGGGGATAAATCTGGCGGAATTCTTTCTGAACGGAGCTGCAGATATTGCCGTTTCTGTCAAAGAGAATGCATCGAGAACTGGTGGTCCCCTGGTCCAGAGCCATAATATATTGTTTCATCAAGGCCTTCTCCCCCTATACCTAGTATATCTCTAAGGGACTATACCATCTGGCCGCCGGTAAATCAACAAAATTTCGGTATCAATTTGATTTTACAATTATGAAACATTATTACCGTAATTTATGAAACATCTTCCCTATATACTCAGACTTGCAAGTAACAGTTTTTCATCTTTTTCATTTTGTCCTCATCCATATAGAAAACGAAGCGGGGTCTCTCCGCTTCGTTTTCTTTTGGCTTGTCACATCAGGCTGCGCATGCTATAATACACGCGCTTTGGAATAAGGAGAACGTCCATGAAAATGTCATCTCGTGCACTTTTGGCGATCTGGGTCTGCAGGCTGCTGCGCACCGGGTCCCGGCTTCTGCACCGGGGCGGAACGGCTTTGCCGGGCAAAGCCGCGCAGAAGCTCTGCCCTGACCTGCTGTCACGCCTTTCCGACAATGTCACCACCGTCGCCGTGACGGGAACCAACGGCAAAACAACCTGTTCCCGCATGATCGAGGAGGCATTCCGGGAGGCCGGCGTCTCTTACTTTGCCAACCGCTCCGGCGCAAACCTCATGAGCGGCGTGATTACAGAATTTGTGATGAATGCGGATGCCTTCGGCCGGATGAAGAAGCAGACCGCCGTTATTGAATGCGACGAGGTAGCCGCCCGGACTGTCTTCGGCCAGCTGCAGCCGCACGTTATCGTCGTGACAAATCTCTTCCGGGATCAGCTGGACCGCTACGGCGAGATCACCCACACGCTCTCCAACATCCGGGAGGGAATCCGGAGCGTGCCCGAAGCCGTCCTCTGCCTGAACGCAGACTGTTCCCTGACAGCCTCGCTGAAAGACGACGGGCTGCCAAACAGGATCGTGTGGTACGGACTTGACTCGGGCGCCGCACGCCCGCAGACCGGCGCCCTTCTGTCGGATGCCAGCCATTGTATCCGATGCAAGACGGAGTACGAATACGACTATCATACCTATGCGCATCTGGGCGGCTTCCGCTGCCCGAAGTGCGGATACCGCAGACCGGACACCGATTTCGCCGTGGAGAAAATCCTCTCCATGGACGACAGCAGCAGCGAGATCCTCTTCCGCGATCCCTCCGGGGAGAACAGCCTGAAGGTCAACCTGCCGGCGGTTTATAATCTTTATAACGCCGCAGCCGCTGCAGCCGCTGCAGAGAGCGCCGGCATCCAGGCGTCCGTCTGCCGTCATGCCCTGTCTGATTTTTCCTGCGGCTTCGGACGGATGGAAAGCTTCCCTCTGGCCGGCGGAACGCGGATGATCCTCGTGAAAAACCCCGCCGGCTGCACGCAGGCACTGGAATATCTCGCCGGGATCGAAAAAGACTATGTGCTGGTCGTGTGTCTGAACGATCACAGCGCAGACGGTACGGACGTGTCGTGGATCTGGGATGCCGGCTTTGAGATGCTGGAGCCGATGAAGGACAGGATCAGGAAGCTCTGGGTCTCCGGCGACCGGGCACAGGACATGCGCGTCCGGCTCAAATACGCCGGGCTGCCGGATGAGCGGATGACGGTAGAGACAGACATGGGAAGGCTGGCGGAAAACCTGAAGCAGGAAAGCCTGCCGGTGTATATCCTGCCTACCTATACGGCAATGCTGGCCCTGAGAGGGGAAATCGTCCGCCGCTGCGGCGGTGCGGAATTCTGGGAATAAGCGGGAAGGACGGAAACGATATGGAACTGAATATCTGTCATCTCTATCCCGACGTCCTGAATCTGTACGGTGATACCGGCAATATCCTCTGCATGCGCCGGCGCCTTGCCTGGCGAGGCATCGACTCTGCCGTTCAGCGGGTGCGGGTCGGCGAAAAGCTCGACCTCACAAGCTGCGACCTGCTGCTGATCGGCGGCGGACAGGACTTTGAGCAGGAGGTGCTTCTGCCCGACCTGCGTGCCGAAAAGTCGGAAACCCTCCGCTCTGCCATCGAGGACGGCATCTGTGTTCTGGCCATCTGCGGCGGATATCAGATGCTGGGACAGTATTATGAGACCTGGCAGGGTGTGCGCTGTGACTTTGTGGGCGCGCTGGACCTGTATACCGTCGGGTCGCAGCAGCGGATGATCGGCAATACCGTCTACCGTTTCCGGAAGCCAGACGGCAGCGAAAGCACCCTGGTCGGATTTGAAAACCACAGCGGGAAAACCTGGCTCGGAGAAGGTGTCGAGGCACTGGCCAGGGTCGAGGTGGGCTACGGCAACAACGGTGAGGACGGCACCGAAGGCGTGCATTTCAAAAACGTCTTCGGCAGCTACAGCCACGGTCCCCTTCTGCCGAAGAATCCGGCCTTCTGCGACCTGCTGCTGCAGACAGCGCTGGAACGCCGTTACGGCAGGGCGGAGCTGGAACCGCTGGACGACAGCGCGGAACAGGCGGCGCACGACGCGATGCTGCATCGTCTCATAAAATAAAAAAGCCGGCTCAGCCGGCATTTTTTATTGCTGAAGCAGCAATCTGCTGTTCTGTATGCGGGTAAGGTGCGCCTCGGTATCCCGGGCCCAGGTATACTGGGACATGTATTCACCGCAATAGGCATTGACAGTCTTCTCGTCCCCGTCCAGAAAACGGTACAGGTCACAGTCCATCATGTCGGGCAACACGCGGAGATTGCGGCTTTTGAGTTCAAAGAGGCTGCCGATGCCGTATTTCTGCAGGGTATCGCGCAGGGAGCGGATCACGACATCCAGCTGCTTCTGCATGGAAATGTCGTACTGGCGGTCCTCCCAAAGGGTGGCGAAGGCATCATGCCGGGTCACGCCCGCCCCCCGGCGATCCACCAGATAGGCCAGCAGCTCCTTTGATTTGGAACGGCGAAAGTCAAGCGCCCTGCCGTCCAGCAGGATTTCAAAATGACCGAAGGTCCGGACACAGATGCGCGAAGACCGGCAGGCCTGCTGTGATAACAGCGCATACTCCAGCTCCCGCTGCAGCAGCATTGGGTCAAAGGGCTTGAGCAGATAGGCAGAGGGATGCACCGCATAGGCCTCCAGTGCGTACTGACGGAAGGCCGTGATGAAAATAACGGCAGTCTGCGGATGGAGGCGGCGGATCTCCCCTGCCAGTTCCAGACCGTTCATATCCGGCATGTTGATATCCAGAAGAGCCAGGTCCGCGGGGTGATCTTTCAGCCAGGCCAGAGCCTCCGGCGACGAGGTAAACGCCTGCACATCGGTCAGGAGCCGGTGCGCCCGACAGCAGGAGACGGTCTGCGCCAGCATCAGGGCGTCGTCGTCCACACAGACGGCTGTCATACGCTTCCTTCCGTATCCTGTGCAACATTGTCTTAAGTATTCCATATCCTGTACCTCAAGGAACCCGATGCTGCGGCATTTCTCTGCCCGCTGACTTCTCCCCTGCGGTCAGGCGGACAGGGCAGCAGCCGCTTCCGTATGGGAAGCAGGCCGCTGCCTTTTCATTTGATGAGACGAAGAGCGGACT
>JAEEGF010041402.1_pt1 | contig 13398 bp, 10 predicted proteins | sample 9134171 | NCBI WGS metagenome assembly JAEEGF01 (sample SAMN16246542, study PRJNA631951) | gut metagenome | biome: gut microbiome; feature: rumen; material: AP-attached | host: Bos | place: Iran: Karaj | collected 2018-10
ACTTGGGTATTATCCCCTGGCTCCTCCTAACTCCTCCTAACTCCTCCTAACTCCTCTTGACTCCTCCTAACTCCTCCGGCAAAAAGATGAACATTAAATAATTTAAGTTTCGCAAGCTCCACTTTGTGGAGTTAAGGGGAGTTAAGGGGAGTTATCGGCCTTCGGCCTTGGGAAGTTAAAGGGACAATAGACTTGTCGAAAGAGATTATTCAGGGAAAAGACATACGTCTCTTAACTCCCCGAGCGGTCCATAGACCGCGATAACTCCCCTTAACTACTCTTAACTACTCTACTTGCGAAAGTTGAGTTAAATAATAGGAGACGGATGTTTCGACTTGGTAAAAAATGGTAAAAAAAGAAAGGGGGATGACTCACGTCGGCCCCCTCTTCATACCAAAACTACTAACTATATTTAACCTAAACAAACAAATTACGGCACAAAAGTATATACATTTTATAATAAATACAAATTTTTATGTATCATGAAATTCATTTTTTGTAACATAAATTTGGTGGTATCGGGGGAAAGTGCTAATTTTGCAAAGTGTTTGTAACCTAAAGCAAAATGAAGCGTAAAGTTCTTACCCTTGAAAAGCGATATTTTAAAACGCTAACTGTATTATTACTGGCTCTTCTCATACCATTGGGCGTCAAAGCTCAGACGGGCAAAATATTTGATGCTGACAAACAATTGTCGAGCAGCTATACCAATCAAGTCTATTTGGACCGTGACGGCTTTATTTGGGTCGTCACTCGAAATGGTCTGAATAGGTATGATGGCTACCAGTTTCATACCATTAAGAAAGAGCAGAACACGCAGCAAGGCATGGCCAGCAACTACGTGAACTGTATGATACAGGACCGTAACGGACTGTTCTATATGGGTATGTATGGTGCTTTGCAGACATACGATGGCAGTCGCTTTGAGAATGTAGAGGTGAAGGATGTCGAAGGCAGTGTCGTCTCCTGTTACATGACTTGTTTCCTGCTTCGCAACAGCGGTGAGATGCTGGCTGGTACTTCTGGTCATGGCGTCTTACGCATTGTCGATTCCCGCCATGCCAGTCAGGTGGGCGGTGTGCTGCGTGATGTGCATACGGTGAACGGTCTTCTGGAGGATACGAAGGGACACGTGTGGATAGTCACTCCCAACATGGGATTGCTGGAATATGACGGCAAGTTGGTACATCGCTATTTTACCGACGATGCCATGAGCAGCGCCGTACGCTGTCTTTGTCTGGATCATGACGGTAACATTTATGTCGGTACTTCGACGAACGGTGTCTATGTCCGTTCAGCTAAGGGAGGCGAGTTCCACCACGTGGACGTGTTGGGCAATAAGCACATCGCAGCACTATATTGTTGCCGTGATGGAAGGCTGATGGTAGGTTTCGATGGTCAGGGTGTTGCTGCCTATTATCCCCAAAAGGGCACCATGGAAGACAATCCTTACTATAGCCGTGAGGTCAGTCTGAATCTCAGCAAGGTCTATTCCATTGTGGAGGATGCTAACGGCAATATTTGGCTGGGGCTGCTGCAAAAGGGCGTCTTTATGCAGTCTGGCGAGACCACTGGCTTTAGCTATATGGGTTACAAGTTAGGCTCCCAGAATATTATAGGCGAGGCGTGTGTGGTCAGCACCTTCATTGACAGCAAGAACCGCGTATGGGTGGGAACTGACAAGGACGGCTTGTACTGTCTGGATGGTGCAGAACGTCGTCTGCTGCGCCACTACAAGGAGAACTTCCCTGCCACCGTTATGAGTGTTGCCGAGGACAATACAGGACGCATCTGGATTGGTTCCTATGCGGAGGGTTTTGGCTATATAGATACGGGCGGTGCCTATCATAAGTTCCCGCAATATCCCAACTCCAGCGGTTTTGCCATTCAAGCTTCCAAGAACGGCGATGTGTGGGTTGCTACCATGGGACAGGGGTTGCTCCGTATTACGTCATCCTCTGTCAAGGCCTATACGATGCAGGACGATGCACCTGACAATCCCGGCGTTAACAGTATTGTCAATGACTATATCTCGAAGATGAGCCTCTCGCCGGATGGGAAACGGGTATATCTTGCCACGACCATGGGCGTTTGCTGTCTGGACATTGAAAAGAATAGCTGGGTCAGCACCTTCGGCAAGAATTGCCTGAACTACGGGACACCCTGCCGTGTGGTAAAGGAGTACGATGGCGTGTTGTGGGTTGGTGCCAACGATGGCCTGTTCTGTTATGACTTCAAGCAAAAGAAGTTCCATCCTTATACTGCTGATATCGGTCTTTCTGATAACGGCATCGCAGCCATAGAGCGGGACAGGCAAGGTAGGCTTTGGATAGCTACAGACCATGGCTTGTGCTGTCATGACCCCAAGAAAGGAACCACCCGCAGCTATTTTGTGGATAATGGCTTGCAGTCGAATGAGTTCAGCGACGGTGCTTCGTCCATGACCGCTAACGGTATTCTGGTATTTGGCGGGGTAGGAGGCATCACCTGGTTCTGGCCAGAGGATATCCAGCAGACCAATTGGGATGCCAAGGTCAGCCTGGTGGCTTTCCGTGTCAACAATCAGCCTGTCAACAGCGCGTCGTATTCCGGCAGTTATCAGATATGTGACACCACCGTGATTGCCGCCGAGCGGTTTGAGCTGGCCTCCCATGACAATACCTTTGCCATCCAGTTCTCCACGCTGACCTACGTCAACCCGGAGCATATCACCTACCTCTACAGCATCAACGGCGAGGATTTCACCCGTCTGCAGCCAGGAACCAATGAGATAACGCTGACTCACATGCCACCAGGAACCTATCATTTCTGCGTAAAGGCGGAACGGAATGGCATACAGACACCCGAGCGTTGTTTCACTGTTGTCATCCATGCCCCCTGGTATCGTTCTATCTACGCGTACATTATATATATATTGGCTCTGCTGGCAGCCCTGTGGTTCTACTTGAAGGCACGTCGCCACAAAGAACAGGACCGTCTGCGCTTGCAGGAACACATCCATGCAGAGGAGATGGCCGATGCCAAGCTGAAGTTCTTTATGAATATCTCGCATGAGATCCGGACGCCGATGACGCTCATTGTGGCACCATTGCTCTCGCTCATGAAACAAGACGACGACCCGACCCGTCGCAGCGTCTATGAGACTATCCGCCGTAATGCGGAGCGTATCTTGGGACTCATCAACCAGATGATGGACTTGCGTAAGATAGACAAGGGACAGATGCAGATGCGCATGTGCGAGACAGACCTGATAGGTTTTGTTGGCGATATCCATACCCTTTTCGGTCAGCAGGCCAAGGTCAAGAATATCCAGTTTACCTACGAGCATGACGTACCACAGTTGCCGGTATGGATTGACCGGGGAAATTTCGATAAGGTTATTGTCAATATCCTTTCCAATGCCTTTAAGTTTACGCATGCCGGTGGTAAGGTGCGTATTCGGGTGTCAACGGAGGACAATACCGCCCGTATTGCTATCTATGACGATGGTGAACCCATCCCCCAGGACCAGTTGGGTCGTATCTTCGAAAGATTCTACCAGTCGCCTTCCTCGGTCAACGACCGTAATACCGGTACGGGAATCGGACTCGACCTGACGCGCTCGCTCGTGGAACTGCACCATGGTACCATCAGCGTCCATAACAATGATGACGGACATGGTTGCGAATTTGTGGTAACCATACCGTTGGGCAATCAACATCTGAAGCCCGAGGAAATAGCTGCTGATGGAGGTGAAAGCTACCATACGAATCTTTTGGAGGACCTCAGTGGAAGCAGTGTTGACAACGAGGAAGACCAGAAACAGTTGGACGAGAGCCACGTGACACCTGTAGTCCGTACCTCCAAGCGACAGCGGATTGTCGTTGTCGAGGATGATGAGGAGATTCGCGACTACCTGATATCGGAGTTACAGGGCGACTATGACATCACAGGTTGTACCAATGGCCGAGACGGACTGGCTGAGGTGCTGAAAACTTGCCCTGACCTGGTTATCAGCGATATCATGATGCCTGAGATGGACGGCAATACGTTGTGCTCGAAGATAAAGTCGAGTCCAACGACCAGCCATGTTCCTGTCATCCTGCTGACAGCCAAGAACCGTGACGAGGATAAGCTTGAAGGTCTTGAGACGGGTGCCGACGCCTATATCGTCAAACCCTTCAACCTCGAGATTCTTCGCCGGACTATCATCAACCTCATCAATACCCACCGTATGCTGCAGTTGAAGTTCGCACGCAATGACGATCTGGAGCAGCAGGTAGAGGATGTTAAGATGAAATCTCCTGACGACAAGCTCCTGGAGCGCGTCATGGCCGTGATTAGCAAGAACCTCTCCAATTCTGACCTCAGCGTGGACGGTATTGCCGACGAGGTAGGCATCAGCCGCGTCCATCTGCATCGTAAGATGAAGGAACTGACAGGGCAGACTCCTCACGACTTCATTCGTAACATCCGCCTCAAGCAGGCTGCCCATTTGTTGGCCAATCAGAATATGAACATCACTGAGGTAATGTATGCCTGTGGCTTCAATAACTCTGCGTCGTTCTCCACCATCTTCAAGAAATTCTACGGCCTTTCACCGCGTGACTATATGCGGGAGCATAGGAAGAGATGACATACAATAGATTAAAAATAAAAAAATGAGATATTATGAGTAAGTCCGGAAAAGTGATTATTGGCTGTTTGGTAGCCGTTATTGCGTTAGTGTTGGGAATAGGTTTGTCCATAGGCGGCTATTTCCTTTGGCAGCATTTCAACAAGACCGATGGTAGTGTGTCCAACGATTCCATTGCATCTTTCGTGGTGGAACCTTCCGATGAAACGTCTCCCGTTGACGAAGACCCGGCGGTTTCCTTGGCCAGTCAGCTGGAATCGGTAGAGTGGACTCCCGTCGAAGGAGCCGGTTTCAGCTACCCGTCATTCATGACGCGTTCCGAACGTGCCATCACTGATGTTCCTGCCACCGTCAATACTTATACATGGAAGAAACTGGAATTGGGCTACTGGCCGCTCATCGGCACGTGGGCTGTCAGCAACGACAACTTCCCCGTCAAAGGCAATTACCTGACCGAAGACGACTTCGTGGAGGATGTGACCTATAAGGCAGAGGAAAAGGGCATCTTCTCCGGCCATACTGATGATGGTCGAATCTTCTACATGAAGAAGAAAATCAATCGAGGCGGAGAAGTCAACCATGTCGCAGTGCTCGTCGTGGTCTATCCTGAGGAGAATCAGTCTGATGTCCAACGCTTCATTGAAATGATAAAAGAGTGGTAAGCCTTGTGGCTTACCATTCTTTTTTTCTGTTGGTTCATGTCCTTTTTTCTCTTTTGATTATCGATTTCGGTCTTTTTACGAAATTATTGTTCTTCAGGACATATTAAGAGAAAAAACGAATAGTAAAAAAAGAATATTTATGCCGAACTTTGCATCCGGAATAGTAAATACGGAACAGCATAAATAAACAACATCATGGAAATACAGGATGTAAAACCCCGAAAGGGGAGCGACACTTATCGGATAGGTGATAACGACGACCTGGTTGTGATGGAGAATATGGGCACTATACCCTCTGGTGGCGTGTGCCTGCAGAATCATGGTATCATTTTTTTTTGTACCGAAGGCCGGGCACAGTTCGAATACGACGGTAACGTTGTACAGATACAAAAGAATGACATGTTTCTCTATATGGTCCACAGTACGGCGTGCAACTTCCTGACATCATCGGATTTTAATTGTCGGCAAATTTGGTTTACACGAAGTGAGCTTTGGAATATCGAAATCTATAATCTGATCAGTGTAGCAGATATGTCGTTGCTCAAACTGCGCCCCGTCGTCCATCTCAACGATGACGATGTCAAACTTTGCGATACCTATTTCCGGTTGCTGTGCAGCAGGATAAAGTCGTCGAAATCCCAGCTTACTTCCTATATCGTACGTTCACTCTTAGGCACCATGCTGCTGGAATTGTTGTCCATCATGCGACGAAATTCGGAACAGTTATCCGAGCAGCTCCGGCAGGAAGGCCTCAACCCCAGTATTCACAAGAAACGGATTATTGACGATTTCATGAGGTTAGTGGAAAGGAGCGACGGTCGTATCCGCAGGGTGGATGAATTTGCCGCCCAACTGAATGTCACGCCGAAATATCTCTCAACCATTCTCAAGGAAGTGATGAACCGCAGGCCGAGTACCTACATTCAACTCTATACACTGAAAGCCATTGAGCACCGTCTGCGTTTCACGGATATGACGATGCAGGAAATTTCGCATGACCTGAATTTCCCCAATCCCTCGTTCTTTGGCAAATACTGCAAAGAACACTTGGGTATGACCCCGTTGGAATACCGAATGAAATATCACAAAGGTAGATGAAAAAGATAGTATTGAGGAATGAATTCTCATTATAAAAAAGGTGTAACATGAACAACTCTAAAAAGAAACTAACAGGAATGGCTTGGGCGGTAACGCTCGGGCTATTGGTGCTGTTGCCGCTCTCGGCTGATGCGCAAAGGTTGCTGACGCTCGACAGTTGCAGGGCGATGGCACTGAGAAACAACAAACAGATGCGCGTGGCGACTATGAAACTGGAGGTGAGTGCTAACCAGCGGAAGTCGGCACGCACGCAGTATCTGCCGAAAGTGAACGCTATGGGCGGGTACATATGGATGAGTCGTGAGATGTCCCTGCTCAATGACGACCAAAAGGAGGCACTTGTCAGCCTGGGCACGAATGCTACGGGAAAGTTGCAGGACGCGCTGTCACCGTTGGTGTCGGCACTGCCGGCAGCGACGCAGGCAAAAATAGCTGGCGACATGGGACAGTTTGCTGGTGCGCTGAACCATGTGGGTACGAATCTTGTGGAGGGTTTTCGTACAGATACACGCAACATGTTTGCCGGAGCGGTGACGGTGACGCAGCCTGTGTTTATGGGCGGCGCATTAGTGGCTGCAAACAAGATTGCCGACATCAATGAGCAGATGGCCGCGAACTCGTTGGAGATGAAACGTCAGAATACCTTATATAATATAGATCAGGTGTACTGGCAGGTGGTATCGTTGCATCATAAGCAGACACTCGCCGAGAGCTACGTGGAACTGGTGAAGAAGCTGAAGAGCGACGTGCAGAAGATGATTGACCAGGGCGTGGCCACGAAGGGCGACGGTCTCAGTGTCGGCGTACGCGTGAATGAGGCCGAGATGGCACTGACGCAGGTGCAGGACGGTCTGGCGCTGTCGAAGATGCTGCTGTGCCAGCTGATTGGGCTGGACGAAGACGAGGCGATTACTCTGGCGGACGAGGAGAGCCGTCCCCAACCCCTTCCTATAGGGGAGGGGAGTAATTACTCTCAAGGTGGATTATCAGTGGAAGAACCAACTACGTCCCTCCCTTATATGGAGGGGTTAGGGGGAGGGTCTTCCCGTCCTGAATTGAAGATACTGCAGAACGCGGTGGACCTGAGCCGACAGACAACGAACGCGCTGAAGGCGGGGAACCTGCCAACGGTGCTGCTGACCGGCGGATACATGGTGTCGAATCCGAACACGTTCAATAGTTTTGAGAAGAAGTTCGGCGGTGTGTGGAACGTAGGTGTCGTGGTACGCGTGCCGGTATGGAACTGGGGCGAGGTGAAATATAAGGTGCGTGCCTCGAAGGGTGCGACCGCGATGGCTAAACTCGAATTGGAGGACGCAAGGGAGATGATAAACCTGCAGGTTAGGCAGAGTAACTTCAAGTTGAAGGAGGCCCAGAAGAAGTTGACGATGGCGCAGTCGAACGTAGCGAATGCCGACGAGAACCTGCGTATGGCCAACCTGGCTTTCAAGGAGGGGACGGCATCGTTCACCACCGTGATGGAGGCGCAGACAGCCTGGAACGCTGCCCAGTCGCAACTCATCGATGCGGAGATTGGCGTGAAGCTTTCCGAAGTGGAACTGCAGAAGGCGCTGGGAACGCTTCAGTAAACAATCGTGATAACGCAATAACGCAATAACGCAATAACGTGATAACGAAATAACGAAAAATATTATGGCAGACAAAGCAAAAGAACAGCATAACAACATCCTGCTGGCTGTGGCAGGTTTTTCGGCAGTAGTAGTAATCGTGGCACTCATCGGTTTTCTGGCCTTGGGGCGCGATCCCGAAGTGATACAAGGTGAAATGGAGGTCGAGGAGTACCGTGTGTCGGGCAAGGTGCCCGGCCGCATCCTGGAACTCCGAGTGAAGGAAGGCGACTTTGTAAAAGTAGGCGATACGCTGGCTATCATCGAGGCGCCTGAGGTGGAGGCCAAGATGGTGCAGGCTCAGCGTGCTGCCGATGCTGCTCAGGCCATGGAGCAGATGGCGCAGAACGGTGCACGAAAGGAACAGATTCAGGCCGCCGCACAACTCTTGGAGCAGGCGAAGGCTGGTCTGGAGATCGCCGAGAAGTCGTATAACCGCATGAAGGTGCTCTTCGAAGAGGAGGTCATCTCTGCGCAGAAGTTCGATGAGGCTGAGGCCATGTACAAGTCGGCTCAGGCTCAGGTAAAGGCCGCCCAGAGCCAGTACAATATGGCCGTGAATGGTGCCCGCGTTGAGGAGAAGCGTGCTGCGTCGGCCACGGTGGGGCAGGCTCGTGGTGCCGTGCAGGAGGTCAACAGCTATATCCGTGAGACCGTGCAGATAGCCCAGATGGCTGGCGAGGTGACCGATGTCTATCCAAAGGTGGGTGAACTGGTGGGCACTGGCACTCCCATCATGAGCATTGCCGTGACGGACGACCAGTGGGCAACGTTCAACATCCGCGAAGACCATCTGAAGGATATCAAGGTGGGTTCAGAACTGACTGTTTACGTCCCTGCCCTTGAAAAGGAGACGAAGATGAAGGTGACATCCATGAAGGACAAGGGCTCGTTTGCCGTTTGGAAGGCTACGAAAGCCAGTGGTCAGTACGACCAGAAGACCTTCGAGGTGAAGGCTCGCCCGACAGAGAAGATAGCTGATGTACGTCCAGGAATGTCGGTGATACTTAAGAAGTGAAAAAGAGAATAGTGAAAAGTGAATAATTTGCTTCCGCTATAATGAAATATCTCACAAACATCGGAAACATCGCCCTGCGCGAACTCGCCATTTTGCGGAAGAACCATATCTACGGCTTCTGCATGCTGGTGTTCCCTGCGTTGCTGGTAGTGTTCTTCACAACCATGCTCGACGATGGTGTGGCAATGGATTTGCCCGTGGGTGTGGTTGATCAGGACAACAGTGCCATGTCGCGTGGCCTTACCCGCAACCTCGATGCCATGCAGAGCTCGCGTGTGGTCTATCGCTTTGCCAATGTGACGGAGGCCCGCAACGCCATGCAGGAAGGCAAGGTGTATGCTTACCTCTTGATACCGGAAGGTACTGCTGCCAAGTTGTCGGCAGGCCGTCAGCCGAAGGTATCCTACTACTACACCATGACGTGTATGACGGCAGGTTCGATGGCGATGAAGGACATGAAGACCATCGGTACGCTTGGCTCGGCAGCTGTCGGTCAGGCGACGCTATCGGCCAAAGGAGCCTCGAAGGAGCAGATCAGGTCCGCCATGCAGCCTGTGACCGTCGATGCCCACATGATAGCCAACCCCGAGGGCTCGTATAACTACAGTCTGACAACGGTCTTCGTGCCAGGCATCCTGATGCTCTTCATGGCGCTGCTTTCAGCCTATGCCGTGGGCATGGAGATGAAGTTCGACACAGGCAAGGAATGGCTGGCTATGGCCGACGGTAATATCCTGGTAGCCATCCTTGGCAAGTATATTGTTCACGCGCTGGTGTTCCTGCTCGTGATATTCCTCTATGAGTATTACATCTTTGAAGTACTCCATTTCCCCCGTCTCGGCGGTGTGTGGAGCATCGTGCGGCTCACGCTGCTGCAGGTGTCGGCAGGTCTTGGCTTCGGCATCTTTGCCTTTGGTTTGATGCCGTCGTTGCGCATGTCGATGAGCATCTCGTCGCTGTGGTCGGTGCTCTCCATCTCGATGTGCGGTTCGGCATTTCCCGTTGCAGGCATGGACGCACCGCTGCAGGCCATGTCGTGGCTGTTCCCCTTGCGCCATTACTGGATGCTCTATCAGGCCACGGTGCTCAATGGGTTCCCCGTCATCGATGTCTGGTTCCATCTTGTGGCGCTCGTGGCTTTCACGCTGCTGCCCTGGTTTGTACTCCGTAAAGTTAAAAATGCAATGCTGAACTATGTATATATTCCATAGATTACGCGAACACTTCTCCGACGTGCTTCATATCTTCCGCAACGAGTTGGTGAAGGTCGTCAAGGACGAGGGCGTGCTGATGTTCCTTGTCGTGGTGCCGTTGGGCTATCCATTGCTTTACTCATGGATTTATAACAACGAGACACTGCACGAGACCCCGGTGGTGGTCGTCGATCAGTCGCACACGGCACTCTCGCGCCAGTTCATCAACGACTGCGATGCCTCGCCCGATGTGTATATCAAGTACCATGCCGCCGACCTCGACGAAGCCCGTTCGCTCGTCAGCCGACAGCTGGTGCGTGGCATCTACCTCATACCTTCCGACTTCGCCGACTGTGTCAACCGTGGCGAGCAGGCCCATGTCAGCGTCTATTGTGACATGTCACTGATGCTGGCCTATAAGGCTGTCTATCAGACAGCAATGGTAGAGGCAGGTCGGCTTGGTGCGGGCATGAACATCAAGAAAGCGGGTAACTACACCAAGCGCGAGGATGCCATCACGGCGCAGCCCTTGGCAGTCGATGACGTGGCGATGTTCAATCCCTCGGGCGGCTACGGCTCATGTGTGCTGCCCGCCGTGCTCATGCTCATCCTGCAGCAGGCCATCGCCCTCGGCATCGGCATGGCTGCCGGTACCGCCCGCGAGCGCCACAAGAACGGTCAGCTCATTCCCGACGACGACCCGCACTACCGCGGTGCCTACCGCATCGTGTGGGGCAAGGCCCTGTGCTACGGCATGATAGGTGCCGTTGCTGCTGCCTATCTGTCGATGGCCGTGCCCGCCATGTTCTCGTTCCCGCAGTTAGGCACGGGCAGGAACCTCTTTTGGATGCTTCTGCCCTACACGTTGGCCAGTATCTTCTTCGGCCTGACCGTCTCGTGCCTGGTGCGCTACCGTGAGAACGTCATGCTGCTGATGGTCTTCGTCTCGGTTCCCCTATTGTTTATGACTGGTGTATCGTGGCCCCAGTCCAGCATCCCCGGCTACTGGCAGGGCGTGTCGTGGCTGTTCCCCAGCACCTTCGGTGTGCGCGCCTTTATCCGGGTGAACAGCATGGGGGCCAGCATCAGCCAGGTTCTGCCCGAGCTCCGCATTCTCTGGATTCAGGCTGCCGTCTATCTCGGCATGGCCTGTCTCGTCTATCGCCATCAGTTCCTGTTGATGAAGAAATATGCAAACCAGTGATAACATTTTAATAATTATGAAAAGAGTTAATCATTTATCATTCCTGGCATCGGCGATGCTGGTGAAGCAGAACATTGCCGACCGCATCAAGGCCGCGTTAGAAAACAATGACAAAACAAAGTGATGAACATGAAAACGAAGAAAATCCTGCGAATAGTGGCAGTGGTAATTATTGCCATCTTAGTGGTCGGTGGAGGAGTCTGGCTGATTACCGGGCGCTCACCGATGGCCATCATTGTGAAGAGTGCTTTGCACCAGATGGATACGGAGTCCTACGACAAGGCCATGGCTGATAAGACAGACAAGAGTAAAATAGAGATTCCTGCCGACGTGGTCTTTCCTCGTGAGGTTGTTCAATATACCATTGGAGACATGCAGGTGTTCAAAGTTCCTGCTGAGGACAACACGAAACCTGTAGTGCTCTATCTTCATGGTGGCGCCTATGTCCATAATTTTACCTCTCAGCACTGGAAGGCCATGGCCGAATGGGCCAAGACCACAGGCTGTGGCATCGTGGCACCCAACTACCCGCTGCTGCCCCTCCATACTGCCGCCGAGGCCCATCCGCTCGTGATGCAGCTTTATCGTGAACTGTTGAAGGAAATTCCTGCCAGCCGTCTTCTCGTCATGGGCGACTCCGCAGGAGGCGGCTTTACGCTGGCACTGGCGCAGCAGCTACGCAACGACTCGACAGACCTGCCTCGTCACCTGGTGCTCATTTCGCCTTGGGTAGACGTCATGGGCGGCGATCCTGAGCTGCAGGAGCGCGACAACTGGCTCACCATTGACATTTTACAAAAGTATGGCACTGCCTGGGCAGGAGAGATGGCTGTCTCCGACCCCATGATCTCGCCACTCTATGGCGACATGGAAGGTCTGCCGCCCACCGACCTCTTTACCGGTACGTGGGAGGTGTTCTACACGGATGTCTGCAAGACCTACGACAAGATGAAGGCCGCGGGTGTTGATGCCCGTCTGCACGTTGCCCAGAAGATGGGCCATGTCTATCCCCTCTGGCCTGGTCCTGAGGGTCGTAAAGCCCGCCGAGAGATAGCAGATATTATTAAAATGTACTGAACTTTCGCAAGTGAATATTCATTCATCAAGCGACTAATTTATACATTTGATAGAGTTTATGGAACTTCGGATTGGCATCAATAACCGCGGAAAGCCGTTCAATCATATTCAGGGTTTGTGGTGCAAAGATACAATATTATCTTGAAACTTCCCAATCCTTGAGAAGCTTCTTTTTACATCATACATCCACCATCATACATCATCCATCAGGTGCCATTTACCTGTCCCTATGGCATTCTACCTGGTCTACCAGACTTACGACATCAAATAATAATTTAATGATTATTTGGGACTATTCCCATAGATATTAACACAAAAAACGGACAATTTGCCGATTTTCTTCATTTTTAACCTATAAATAGTACGAAATTTAATATATTTTTGTATCTTTGCACGCAAAAGTGTGCGAGTCTGCTCACAGACTGTTAAATGACAGACAACAACAGATAATTCAAAGAAATAATATAGATTATGGCAACAACCGTCCCCCTATTCGGTCCCGAATGTTATCACCGCAACGACTATGGCTTCTTCTTCAACAACCTGAAGCAGAACATTGCCGACCACATCAAGGCCGCGTTAGAAAACAATGACAAAACAAAGTGATGAACAAGAAAGCGAAGAAAATCCTGCGAAGAGTGGCCATGGTCATCATCGCCCTCATGGTAGCTGGTGGAGCAGTGTGGCTGATTACCGGACGCTCACCAATGGCTATCATTGTGAAGAGTGCTTTGCACCAGATGGACACAGAATCCTACGACAAGGCTATGGCCGACAAGACGGACAAGCGCACAACGGAGATTCCTGCTGGCGTGGTCTTTCCTCGTAAGGTTGTCCAATATAACATTGAAAACATGCAGGTGTTTGAGGTGCCTGCAGAGAACAACACGAAACCCGTGGTGC
>JAEEGF011277060.1_pt1 | contig 13398 bp, 12 predicted proteins | sample 9134171 | NCBI WGS metagenome assembly JAEEGF01 (sample SAMN16246542, study PRJNA631951) | gut metagenome | biome: gut microbiome; feature: rumen; material: AP-attached | host: Bos | place: Iran: Karaj | collected 2018-10
ACTCCGACTGCCTTAATGTTTGTATCCAGCTTTTCCTTTAGAGTCTTTGCTTCATCAGGCTCCACATTGCGCTTACTTTTTTTGAAAAATACAAAGCCGATGTAGTCGGGATGAAGCTTGTTTACTATTTGGATGTCCTCCGGCCTTTTCAGGCCACAGAATTTTGTTCTTATCATATGCCCCTCATCCGGCACTTCGTGCCACCTTCTCCCCAGAGGGGCTAAGGCTTTCCAGCATTGCTTTCTTATCTGCAGCTCTCATAAGTGTTTCACCGATGAGTACCGCATCGACTCCGTTTCCTTCAAGAGCTCTCACATCCTCCGGTGTCTTGATTCCGCTCTCTGAAACGTAGATAACATCTCTCGGGATCATCTGCCTCAATCTCATGCTGTTTCCGGTATCCACTGAAAAGTCCTTAAGGTTTCTGTTGTTTACACCGATTATTCTGGCTCCTGCTTCAAGTCCGATTTCAATCTCAGCTTCGTCGTGTGCCTCAACCAGAGCTGATAATCCAAGACTGTCGCAGATGTTTATGTATTCCTTTATCTGCTCTCCTTCGAGAATCGCACAGATGAGAAGCACTGCCGATGCACCGAGAACCTTGGCTTCATATATCATGTACTCGTCAACTGTGAAGTCCTTTCTGATGCAGGGAATCTTTACGGCATCTGTGATTTCCTTAAGGTATCTGTCATCTCCCAAAAACCACTTGGGCTCTGTGAGGACTGAGATACAATCAGCTCCTGCCTTTTCATATTCCTTCGCAATCTCGAGATAAGGAAACTCTTCTGCGATGATGCCCTTGGAAGGTGAGGCCTTCTTACATTCACAGATGAAGGATATTCCTTCCTTCTTAAGGGTCTTTTCAAATGAGAAGTCTCCCTTTTGAAGTACCTCTGCCTCCCATCGCATCTCTTCAGGTGATATATTCTGTTTTGCTTTTTCTACGCGAACCTTCGCATATTCTGCAAGTTCATCTAAAATTGTCATTATGCACTCTTCTCTTCTGCTCTGTTGCTGACCTCGATCAGCTTTTCAAGTGTCTCTGTTGCCTTTCCGGAATCAATGATCTTAGCTGCAAGCTTTATGCCATCTGCGAAGCTGTCTGCTTTTCCTCCGATATAAAGTGATGCGCCTGCGTTCATAAGAACTGCATCTCTCTTGGGTCCCTTTTCACCTGCAAGGATTCTTCTTGTGATCTCTGCGTTCTCCTCAGGATTGCCACCCTTTAAATCTTCCTTGGTGCATCTGTTAAGACCGAAGTCCTCAGGCTTGATCGTGTAGGTCTTGAACCATCCGTCCTTGATCTCGCAAACCTTGGTAGGAGCACTGAGTGAAATCTCATCGAGCTTATCCATTCCGTAAACAACCATTCCTCTCTTAACTCCAAGGCTTACAAGAACCTGCGCAAGGGGCTCTACAAGGTATTCATCATATACACCAAGGAGCTGCATCTTGGGTGATCCGGGATTTGTAAGTGGTCCGAGGATGTTGAAAACTGTTCTGAATCCAAGCTCTCTTCTGATAGCACCTACATACTTCATGGAGGTGTGATATTTCTGAGCAAAGAAGAAGCACATTCCAACCTCGTTTAAAAGCTCGATGCACTTTTCAGGATCCTGCTGGATGTTAACTCCAAGAGCCTCGAGGCAATCTGCTGTTCCGCAGCTTGATGATGCTGCTCTGTTTCCGTGCTTTGCAACCTTCATTCCGCCTGCTGCCGCTACAAGAGCTGAGGTTGTGGAAATGTTGAAGCTGTGTGCATTGTCTCCGCCGGTACCAACAATCTCGAAGATATCCATGTCTGTCTCAACCTTGGTTGCGTGATCTCTCATAGCTGCTGCACAGCCTGCGATCTCTTCGGTGGTCTCAGCTCTTGCACTCTTGGTTGAAAGAGCTGAAAGAAATGCTGCGTTCTGAGTGGGGGTTGTCTCGCCGCCCATTATCTCGTTCATTACTGCATAGGCCTCGTCATAAGTAAGGTCTTCTTTGTTTACGATTTTTTCGATTGCTTCTTTGATCATGATTTTTTCCTCCTTTTTTGCATAAAGAAAGTCCTTGACAGAATATACTTCTGTCAAGGACGAATAATTAACTAATCTATCCGCGGTGCCACCTTGATTCATAGCAAAAGCTACGCGCTTATCAGGATACCAACATATCCCCGGCAACTAACGTATGCCCTACGTTGCAGAATACTAAGTTGATTTTCCATCGAACTTTTCCCTGCACCCTCAGCGGTCCATTTGATAACTTGTTTCTTATCCGGCTCTCACCACCCCGGACTCTCTGTGAAGGCATCATTACCTTTATCTCCGCTTCATCGGTTTAAAGTATTAAGTTATTAAGGAGTTTACTTTCATTTAGTTTTCTTGTCAATCACTTTTTTGCAATTGATTAATTCCGAATGAAAATAGATTAAAATAAATCAAGTTTTACACAAGTAATTAATACTCCTCAAGGAAGTTATGTCGTACTCCCTTTTGTTTGTACTCTATAACAGTATCAAGATTTACATTCTCTACGCTTTTGAAAATGTTGGATTCCACAAAGGGATTGGTCTTTTTAAGTTCAGCGATAAGATTCTTGATCTCAAGTCGCTTTGAATTGGAGCTTCCGTCATCATTTAACGTAGAACAGGTCTCAGTAAAATGACATGCGCACTGCAAAAATCTCAGATTATTGTAGTCTCTCCAGGCACAAATATCGCTCTCCCTGATGAAATACATCGGTCTGATAAGCTCCATTCCCTCGAAGTTGGTGCTGTGGAGTTTGGGCATCATGGACTGAACCTGTCCACCATAGAGCATCCCCATAAGGATTGTCTCTATAACATCATCATAATGGTGTCCTAATGCTATCTTATTGCAACCAAGCTCCTTTGCCTTACTGTAGAGATAACCACGTCGCATTCTCGCACAGAGGTAGCAAGGATTTCTGTCTATATTATCCACGGTGTCAAAAATAGTGCTCTCAAAAATAGTAACCGGTATTCCAAGTGCTGCCGCATTACTTTCTATCAAAGCCCTGTTTGCATCAACATATCCCGGATCCATCACAAGAAAGGTCAATTCAAAATTAACCTTTCTGTGCCTTTGGATTTCCTGAAAAAGCTTAGCCATAAGCATCGAGTCTTTTCCACCTGATATGCACACAGCGATGTGATCGCCCTCTTCAATCAGCCTGTATGTTTTACAGGCTCTTGCAAATGGTGAAAAAAGCTGTTTATGATACTTTTTCTGTATACTGGTCTCAGCTTTTTTTATTGTATCCTCTGTTGTTTCTTTCATTTCTTCACCTTGGAATTGATCTCTTCATAAAGTGTATCCATGAGCTTTTTGGTCTCAGCGATTATATCGTCCTTTTTAACGCTAAGCTGAACACTCTTATCTCTTGTGCAAAGTTCGATCTCTCCGTTTGCAAGAGCCTTGGGTCCGACAATAACACGTACGGGAACACCGAGAAGATCTGCGTCAGCGAACATAACACCAGCGCGAACATCTCTGTCGTCATAGAGAACATCAATGCCCATGTTTGTAAGCTCTTCGTAAATCTTATCTGCGGCCTCTCTGCATGCATCATCATCTCTTCTCATGCAGCAAACGTGAACCTTCCAGGGAGCAACAGTGATGGGCCAGATAGGTCCCTTGTCGTCGTGCTTTGCTTCCATGATACTTGCAGCAAGACGTCCTACACCGATACCATAACAGCCCATGATAGGTGTCTTTGAAGTTCCGTCCTCATCAGTATAGGTCATTCCCATGCTCTTTGAATACTTTGTACCAAGCTGGAAAATATTACCAACCTCAATACCACGGCTGATTCTGATAGTCTTCTTACCGCAGCAGGGGCAAATGTCACCGTCACGGATTTTGCTGACATCAACATACTCTACGTCGCCGATATCTCTCTTAATGTTGAGACCTGTGTAGTGGTAATCTGTCTCGTTACCGCCGCAGCACAGATTTTCAATACCCTCAAGTGACTTATCATAAATGATTCTGCACTTAGCATTCTGCTCGTAAGGTCCACAGTAGCCTGCAACAAGTCCGCTCTCCTCAGTGATCTCACCGGGATGAACGTCCTCATGGAGATAGTTAACAAGCTTGGTCTCGTTGACCTCATAGTCTCCGCGGATAAATACAACAACGAATTCGTCTGTAGCGTTTATCTGGTAAACAACTGCTTTACATGACTCCTCAACCTTGCTGTGAAGGAAATCACATACCTCTTCGATGGTCTTGCAGCCGGGAGTGTGAACCTTCTTAAGCTCGCCTGCAGGTGTGCATCCGGAGTTATCAACTGTTGTGTCTGCTGCCTCCATGTTTGCGCTGTAGCCACAGTCATCGCAGAGAACTATTGAATCCTCTCCGGCGTCTGTAAGAAGCATGTACTCATGAGATACGCTTCCACCGATCATTCCTGAATCGGACTTAACTGAGATAACATCAGGGATTCCTGCTCTCTCAAAAATTCTGTCATAGGCTCTTGCCATCTTGTCATAGTAGTTCTCGAGGTCCTCCTGAGAGGTATGGAAGGAATAAGCATCCTTCATGGTAAACTCGCGAACTCTTATAAGACCAGCTCTGGGACGTGCTTCATCACGATACTTGGTCTGGATCTGATAAAAAGCGAAGGGATAGTTTGCATAGGTGCTTCCGTACTCTCTTGCAAGATGAACGGCAGCCTCCTCATGGGTCATACCAAGTACCATCGGAGTATCATTTCTATCCTTGAATCTTAAAAGCTCTTCTCCTACGCTCTCGTAACGTCCTGACTCCTCCCAAAGTGATCCGGGAAGAACTACAGGGAACATAACCTCCTGGCAGTCAACAGCATCCATTTCCTCTCTGAGGATCTTCTCGATGTTCTGAGTAACTCTCTTCATGGGAGTGTAGAGTGAAAAAATACCGTTTGATACACGCTTTACATAACCGCCACGAAGACTGAAGGTGTGGCTGTCGATTACGCAGTATGCGGGCTTTTCCTTAAACCTTACTCCGACTAATTTGCTAAGTTTCATGATAATAACTCCTTTCACAACAATAATGAGGTTGTGTATGCCGAGGATGATTGAATCTGCATGGCTCTGCTTTTCACGCAAAAGAAAACGTCCTAAGCATACTCTATTTGTATACTTAGGACGAATAATAGTTTTATCCGCGTTACCACCTAAATTCAGGCTAAATACCTGCACCTCACTGTGAGCTGACACTCACATGCCTATGATTACGGTGACCTCCGTCAGAAGTTTCTGAATAAATCAGTTTTCCCTTCTGCTGCTCCCAGACGGGTTCAATATCCGAAAACCAAAGCCTTCCACCAGCCGGCTCCTCTCTGAAGGTCTCAAGACATCTACTATTTCTGTTCTTAGCATTTGTATGTTATTTTAATCTATATTTCAAAAAAATCAAGCCTTCTCATGGATAAATCGAAACAAAGCCACAGCAGGAGGCGCTGCAAATACAGCACGCTCCAAGTGTGATCGCAGCGATAAATATAAAAGTTGTTACTTTTAATCTATTGTTCATAATCTCCCCCTCAAGAGATCTCACTGCTCGTAATTAGTAAATGTCAGAGAATCGATAATAGCTGCCATCTCATCAGAGACTTCCATATCCTTCTCTTCATCACCACTGTTGTGTCCTGTAAGTTCAAATATAAGCGCACCTTCAAGGAAATCTCTTCCTACTGCTGTCTCATATAATCCTGAGCCTTCTTCTGCTGGCGGTAATGTTGCCCAATAGCCCTTTACATCCTCTGTTCCAGGGAAAATTCCCTCTGAGTATGTGGTCTTGTCGCTACCCCAGGACTCCCCAAGTGCCTTGATAGCGCCTTCTCCACCATCCTCTACAGTGTATGTAACTGTGATGCAGTTGGTTCCTGCTCCTTCACCCTGATATACGATGAAAACCTGACCATTCTGAGGTGTTACTGTAAACTTGTTTGCATCATATTTGATGTTCCAGCCAAGTCCGTCATGGTAAACACTGTTCTCAGGTCCATTCACATAGTTCTCAGCGCTAAAGCTTTTAGGATCTACATCAGGAAGAAGCTCCCATATCTGCTCAATACCATCTTCAAATGCGCCTGTTACCTTGCCATCCTCTGATGATGCGATTTTTAATACGCTTTCTGCTTCTTCTTTTCCTCCAAACGTAAACCTTACTGTGTCGCCTTCCTCAGTTACGTCAAACGGAAGTCCCATTCCTGTTGTTCCGTCTTCTGTGTATCCATACCAGTCCTCTGAGAATACGTAGAAGTATGTTTTATCTTCGCTCTCAGTTTCCTTTGTGTAGTTGGCATATACTCCTTTTTTGAAGTATGTGCCTGCTGCGATTTCCTCTGACTCCCCTTCAGTACTCTCTTCAGCCTTGTCAGGTGTTGCTGTGGTTGCTGCTTCCGTATCATCGATGTTCTCTGTTGCAGCTTCCTCAGTTGTTTCTACAGCCTCTTCTGTAACTGCGCTCTCCGGAGCTGCTCCCTGGCTTCCGCATCCTGCCATGAGCATTCCAGACATTGCTGTTATCATTGCTGCTGCAATAACTTTTCCATAAACTCTATCCCTCATATCTTCCTCCTCATAAGAAAATATTTTGATGTGTCATTTACAAGTACCATAATAATTACCCCTGTCCAACACATGTCCAACAAAGGTGAAAAAATATTGTTCTAAGCATAGGGCTGGTTCATCCGGAATTATCATATTTCTCAATTCTGACTGACGTAAAATCACTTTTACATTTTTCCTTTCAACCTGAAATTGTTAAATTCAATTAGCTGGCGTAACAGCAAAAATTCTTTGTTCAGTCTACAATCAAATTTGTTCGCGTCCAGACGTAACGGCTTCCGAAAAGTTATCCCCGCAGAGGAAAATCGTGCAACCGGTATTGTAATAATCGACTGCATCGGCGTAACCGGAAATTAAAAAAGAAATTTTCGTGCAACCAATTTGAGCAATTTGAGCGGTACTGACTCAACTCAAAAATTGAAAAAATTTCTTGTGCAACCAGTTAGAGTAATATTAGAAGCACTGACGTACCAAGAAAAACAAATCTCCATAAAAAACAAATCTCCATAATAAACAAATCTCCATAATAAACAAATCTCCATAAAAAACACCCCCGCTACCAGGAATAAGTAGCGGGGGCCAGGTTTCAACAGGATTATCTAACAATATACATTCAAAAAGCTCTTCCAAATAAAATCTTACTTTCTAAACACTATCCAGTTATGTGACCAGGGAACAGGAAGTCCAAACAGCGTCCTTACTTTTCCGTCGACCTTCCTGTACCAGGAATAATTCCAGCCAGCGCCCATGTCCATGTAGACAGCGTTGGTGACTCCGAGCCTGTCAAGCTCATCCATGAATTCATCAAAGTGCATCATCTTAACTGAATCTATTATGCACAGATTCCCGTTTAACTCTGCGAGGGTTCGGTAGCATCTGGCTCTCGGTCTGTCGAAGTCCATAACAGCTTCAGTGTCATCTATCATTCCAAGCTGCATGAAGCCTGAGCCTCCGGCCTTGGCTGCTGTCTGAACGGCCTTGGTCTTTTCATCAAACTCAAATCTGAACTTCCCATTAGCAAAGGTAAATGCTGCATCTGCATCCCTGTCATAGGGGCTGTCATAAAATACACCATGGGAAGCGTGATCGCCTTCGATATTATCATCCTTAAAGGTTATCTGGACAGCGTGCTGGAAGGCTGCGCCGCAGCACCAGGTTATGGACTCATCCGATTTGGAGGGTCTCGTTCCACATTCAAGATCAACCACAGAATACTCCGGGAAAAACACATATACTTTTTCTGTTTTATATATGGTGGTTTCATCGCCCGGCAGTATATCCTCTACAGGCATGTTAGTTGCATCTATGCTCTCCGGAATATTCACATGGTACTGGGATATAAGTCCCATGAAAATAAAAATAAACGCAGGAAGAACGAAAAAAGAAGCAGCATAGCACAGGTAATAAAGGAGCTTAATCGGCTTCCATTTTATCTTCTCCGTTCCCCACAAATAGATTATCAGAGCAAAGCTAAGCAGGAATGGAAGCGCCAGATAGACAATGTAAGGTGCCGACATCTGTGCTACAAAGAAGGTTGTATATGCTCCAAATGAAAGAAGGGTCATGGACATAAGCCACATACCCAATAAACGTTTTTTGATACTCATTTATTCTTACGTTCCCTTTTTTGTTTAAGAAGCTCCTGCCTGAGAACCTTGAAGGAATCAAGCTGCGATTCAATGCTCACAATCAGAAGAAGGATTGCGATATCCGTAAGATACTGCAATCCCGTTTCCCACTCGATGGTCTTACTAAAATCAAGCAGGCTATTTGTTATCAGCAAAATGATGTAAACAACAAACTTATAAATAATAGCAATCCTGTTTAAGATAACGTTGCCGGGATTACCGTGCTTTGCGTAATTGATAATGAAGTGATTGATGGTGATTATGATAGTCATAAGAAAGGACATTCCGGCTGCTGCCAGATAGATACTTCCCTGAACGCCCACAACAAGGTAAGCGTCGAAGTCCTCCTGTCCCCACAAGTGCTCAAGCACAAGATGCGCTTCCTGATACATCAGGCAAAAGAGTACACCGCCCATAATTCCCTTCGCTACGTCCCAGCTATATTTTTTATAAGCAAAAAACATAGTAATAACGGTGAAAAGCTTTACCAATACCTGAAATATGGCAAAGCCGTCACCCTGAGAATAAATAAGCGCTATTGTAACCAAACTGGTACCGACTGCAAAAATGCACTCAGCGTGCATCAGATACTCATTTAAAAAAATCGAATTTTTCTCTGAATCACTCATCAAATTCAACCTGCAAATATCAGCATAATTGCGCAAACCAAAAGAGATATTCCGATATGTTTCATATTCATGGTAGTCCTCCCCCTCACAAGAGTAAATACACAAAATATAATAAGTTTGTAAATTTATTGTTATTATATTATTCGTTGTCCAACAGATGTCCAACATCAGGGAAGTCAGGTTTCAAGGAAAGTGGTCACTCCAGGCCCGATCGGAATGCCAAGCATCATCCAGATTATCAGGAAGATTACCCAAATCACAGAGAGCACTATAGCGATCGGGAGAAGGTTGGATACCAGCTTGCCAAGCTTTAGCTTAGGATCATACATGTCCTGTGCAGTCTTAAGCGCAACCCAGATATATGGCATAAGCGGCGTAAAACAGTTAGAACTGGAATCACCGATTCTGTAAAACAGCTGTGTCATAGCCGGATGATAATTTCCCGCAATGAGCATCATCGGCACGAAAACCGGCGCCATAATAGCCCATTTTGCCGAAGCTGATGGGATGAAAATATTTATTAAGCTGCTTAAAAGTATAAAGATAATTATCATTCCATATCCGGTAAAGCCGGTGGATTTAAGAAGGTTTGCACCATTTATAGCCAGAACCTGATCAAGGTTTGTCCATGAAAAAAGCTTTTGAAACTGTGCGCAGAAAAAGCAGAAGGTCAGGTATCCACCCATTTTGCCCATATTTTTTGTCATAGCATTAAATATGCCGGTAATCCCCTGGAAGGCTCCTGTCATAAGACCATATACGATTCCGGGAATACCGAATGCAAAAACAAGAATAGTGACAAGATTTTTTAACAGATAGGAACCTACAAAGGCTCTTGTGCCCTCAGCCTCTTTTCCAACAACTATTCCAAGAGGTCCCCAGATAGTAAGACATACCAGTATTATGATGAATAACTGCAGGGATATTCCGGCATAGAACATTGCCTTCTTTTCCTTTGGCGTAGCCTTTTTGGTACTCTGAATCTCCTTACCCTTTATCGGGACATATATATCAAATCTCTTATCAACAAAGTGATTGCACATAAACCCAATAACAGCTGCACACAGGAAGGTTGACGCTGCCATGAAATACCAGTTGCAGGTGATATCAACGGCAAGAACACCTTCGCCAAGGAAATTATCCACGGCTTCCTGAGTTATACTCTGCAGAAGTCCATCAGTTCCTGCTATCATAAGATTGGCTGAAAAGCCGGCCTGTACAGAAGCATAGCCGCAGATCATTCCTGCAACAGGATGTTTTCCTGCTCCAAGATACAAAAGGCCTGCCAAAGGCGGAATAACAATTAATGCTGTGTCTGAAGCCATATTACCAAGTATTCCCACAAAGGCAACAACATACGGAAGAAGCACAGGAAGTGTATGCTTCATTTTTTCATTAAGGATTATCTCAATCAGTCCTGATTCTTCACAAAATCCCACAGCCACTGTCATAACAAGTACAAGTCCAAGTGGCGGAAATGTCGTGAAGTTGGTTATCATGTTTGCCAGAAACCAATATAAACCGTCGACTGAAATGAAATTTTTGACAAAAATCTCCTCATTAGTGGCAGGACTGATCACCATCACATTAAGGAAGGAAAGTCCAAACGAAAGAAGCGCCGTTATCACAAATAAGAACATGAAAAGGATAGCCGGCTGAGGCAGCTTGTCACATACTTTTTCGATTCCATCAAGGACCCCTGTAAGTCTTGAAGTTTTTGTTTTTTCCATGAATCCCCCTCTTGTCACACGCAAAAAACAGTTTTCATTTTATTTAGTTAATCGGTACATACCCGCAGGCTTCGATCATTTGCTGTCCTTCATCTGTAAGCAGCCAGTCTACGAGCTTTTTGACATTTTCATTAGTGTTGTCTTTTCTGTATACCACATAGAAACTGGCAGTTAAGGGATATCTTCCGTTCTTGATGTTTTCAGCATCAGGATAGACGCCGTCTATGGATAGCATCTTCACGTTGTCATTAGCCACCATTCCTGACAGATAATAGCGGAAGGAATAGCCTATAGAAGCTCCGAAAATCGAAAACACATTTCTGTATGGGTGCATATCATTATCCATGAATTTGTCCATCATGGTCTGACTTCCCGAGCCCTTGATTCTTGTCAGAGGATTGATGACTCTGGGCGCTCCGCCGATATCCTTCCAGTTGGTGATCTCACCTCTGTAAATCTTACGAATCTGATCGGCAGTAAGACCATCCACGGGGTTATTTTTATTTACAAAAAAGACGAAGCCCTCAAGACCAACGGGAACAATTTCAAGCTCTACTCCCTTCTCCTTAGCGGAGTTAAGCTGGTCCTCAGAAGGATGAGCCGTGAAGAAAAGATCAACAGATCCGTCCACCATGGCATCGAAGCCGCGAATGGTGTTCTGGTACTTCATCGCACTGTCTTCTGCGAAGTTCTCACCATATTTATTATCGTCCGAAAAGCTTCCGCCCTCATAAGTAACACACCCCTCGGGGTAAATGCTGTCGATAACAGAAGCGTAAACCGGAACCAGGGCAGCTGCGCCGTCAAGTACAGGCAGGTCATCACTTTCTGAAAAATGCAGGGACGAGCCTGTTCTTGCAAGTAACGAGTCCTCCTCAAAGGGCAGGAATTTTGCGACATCCACCATTTTCAGCTGGGTCGCTCCGCTGTAGTTATTACCAAGACGCCTTGTTATTGTTATATATATAAAGATATTTAATGCAAGAAATAATACTGCGCAAAAAAGAATGATCAGCCGCTTTTTCATAACCAGAGCTCCTTAGAAATAAAGTAAATAATAGAGGAGTTGGTATATGCATAATAAATATAGGCGGCGTGGGCTGCAGTTATAGCGATACCTGCCACGATCTCTGCGATCAGAATCCCGAAAAACTTCTTATCACTCATATCACATGCTCCTCATAAATGCATCAATGAGCAGTACAAGAATTCCTACCACAATGGCACCTGCAATAACAAATCCAAACATCACGCCTGAAATTGCGGTAAGCACCACCAGGCCTTCATTACGTTTTCTGTTTTCCTTTTTAGCTGCTTTGTCATCAAGGATGCACAGCACTAAGGAAATCACAAAGAACAGAACTATCACCACGGCGATCATCAACAAAATCAGCATAAACAATTCCCTCCAAACAAAACTTTCTATCCCCTCTTTTAGCTTAACAGTGCCTTGCTTTAAGCAGTCTGTTCAAAGCTTCTTCTATTATATAACGCGGACATGCCAAATTGAATCTCTCAAATCCCGCTCCGCCTGTGCCAAACCAGTAGCCTTCATCCAAGAAGAGCAGCGCTTCACCGGTCATGAATTTTTCCAGCTCCTTATGTGCCATGCCCCATGCATTAAAGTCGCACCACATAAGGTATGTTCCTTCCATTGAATACACCACGACTTCGGGGAAGTGTTTCTTCATGAACTCCTCTAAAAATACAGCGTTACCATGGATCACTTCGATACATTCATCAAGCCATTTTTCACAGTGGGTATAAGCAAGCCTGCAGGCCTCCATTCCAAGAGTATTCGGCGCATCTCTGTAGCCCTTATATCTTTCTGTGTCGAAGGCTTTTCTGACCTCGGGATCCTCTATTATCACCATGGATGTCTGCATTGCAGCAAGGTTAAAGGTCTTGCTTGGAGCAACGCATACAGCCATGTGTTTTCCTGCATCTGGCGCAACCTTAGCCATAACGGTATGCTCGTATCCGGGCATTATAAGGTCGTTGTGAATCTCGTCATCAACGATAAAGACATCATTTGCTACGCAGATTTCGTATACCTTACGGAGCTCCTCTTTTGTCCAGACACGTCCCACAGGATTGTGCGGATTGCAGAAAAGAATGAGCTTTGTATTCTTATCAGAAGTAGCTTTTTCTAAGGCATCAAAGTCTATAGAGTATCTCTTGCCATCTGTGACAAGACCCACATCCATAACTTTTCTGCCATTCATCTCGATGGACTTTTTGAAGGGATAATAGACAGGAGTAAGTATGATCACTCCCTCACCCTCCTTAGTGGTAGACCTTATAAGATCGCAGAGCGCAGGCACTACGCCATCGGATAACGAAATACATTCCTTCTCTATAGCATAGTTGTGGCGCCTCTTTTGCCAATCTACGACAGCATTAAGAAAACCATCCGTTGGAGCAGTATATCCAAGGACGGTTTTTCCGATATAATCCTTAAGTCCATCCACGATCTCCGGTGCATTCTTAAACTCCATGTCTGCAACAGACAACGGAATTATTCCCTCCGGAACATCGGGATTTTTCTTAATCATATTTATATACTTGTAAGCGCTGGCATTTCGTCTGTCAGGATAGGTTACAAAATCGTACATATTCACGCACCTCGCAAAAATCCTTAACGATAACACCATTAATTATAGCATATCCCCCTCCTATTCATTCCTCAAAGTATATCTCCACCTGAAATGTCATAAGAGAAAAACCGAAGGCTGCCAGAAGAATGAAAATGATGCCTTTCGTTTTATTGCTTATAGATGAACTTTTCATTTTCTGACTCCTCTTTTCTTTTTTCGCTATATGATATATTATCCGAGATT
>JAEEGF010139771.1_pt1 | contig 13393 bp, 12 predicted proteins | sample 9134171 | NCBI WGS metagenome assembly JAEEGF01 (sample SAMN16246542, study PRJNA631951) | gut metagenome | biome: gut microbiome; feature: rumen; material: AP-attached | host: Bos | place: Iran: Karaj | collected 2018-10
GATGATCTTGTCCGCGCCGGTAACGGTGGTCAGGCGGTGGGCGATCATGATGACCGTCCGTCCCTTGGTCAGGGTTGCAAAGGCCTTCTGGATCAGGGCTTCGTTCTCAGGATCCGCAAAAGCGGTGGCCTCATCCAGCACCACGATGGGTGCATCCTTGAGAATTGCTCTGGCAAGAGCTACCCGCTGCTGTTCACCGCCGGAGAGATAAGTTCCTTCCGTTCCGATGACGGTGTCCATTCCCTGGGGAAGCTTTGCAAGGATATCATCACACTGGGCAGCGGACAGGGCTTTCTGCACCTCTTCTCTGGTAGCGCTCGGTCTTGCCGCCCGGACATTTTCAAAAATGCTGGCTTTGAACAGCCGATTGCTCTGGAACACAAACGCGATCTTGTCCATCAGGACGTGGGGATCCGTCTCCCGGACATCCACGCCGCCCACCAGAACGGTTCCTGCTGTCACATCCCAGAACCGGGGGATCAGGCTGGCCGCAGTGGTTTTACCGCCACCGGAGGGCCCCACCAGTGCCACGGTCTCCCCGGGCTCCACCCGGAAGGAAACATGGTCGATGGCAGGAATGTCCGCTCCTTCATAAGTGAAGGAAACATCCCGGAATTCGATGCTGTTGTCTGCAGGCACCTTCGGATTGTCCGTGATGGTAAGGACCGGTGCATTCATCACCTGCGAGATGCGTCCCAGGGCTGTGCTCGCCAGCATCATGCCGCTGGCTGCGAACATGATCCTTGCAAGAGCCGTGGAAACGATGGCCGAAAACACGGCGTAGAATGCGAAGTTGGTAACAAAATTCGCAAAACTGCCGGAAGCAAGGGCACCGGGTGCAATGAGGAGCGCCACCGGCACCAGGAACAGGAACGCGCCCTCGGTAGCGGTAAGGTTCACAGCTTGAGGAACACGGCAGACGCCATCGGTATAGCCTTCCGCCTTTTTACTGTAATCCTCAATGGCATCCTTGAATGCCTTGAAGGAGTACACAGTCTGCTGGAAAACTTTCACCACAGGGATGCCCCGGACGTATTCCGTTCCCGCCTTGCTCATGTAATCCTGCGCCGTCTGATATTCCTGCATCAGCTTCGCATTCTTACCGCCCATCATGGTGAACATGGCGCCCACAGAGATCACCGCTGCCAGCAGGCAGGCAGCCCCCATTCTCCAGTCAAACACGAACATCAGCACGATCATTCCCAGGCACATGCAGGCGCTTCCCACGATATCCGCCAGGTTATGAGCCAGCATGGTCTCTGTCTCTGAAGCTGCCCCGTCCAAACGGTTTCTCAGAAGTCCTGATGCATTGGAATCAAAGAATCCCAAAGGCGCCTTCATCAGATGCTCCATTCCCTGCTTACGGATATTGGAAGCCGTCCGGAATGCCGCCAGATGGGTACACATCAGCGCCGCAAAGTAGACCAGGATCCCGGCCAGCGAAAAAGCAAATGCCATCCAACCGTATTTTCCGATACTGTCCGCCTGTGTCCAGTTGGGCGCCACCGCGATCAGATCCCTCGCCACCAGCCAGATACAGATATACGGCAGCATCCCCAGGATCATCGCCACGCCTGACAGGCACATTCCCAGGTAGGTCAGCCCCCGGTAGTTCCCTGCATAGCCAAGCAGTATGGCTACGTCACTTTGTTTCTTCTCCTTCATCTCTCTTCTCCTCCTGTTTTCCCTACTCCATATTCTTCAAAGCCACATCCATGGGGATGTGCTTGATCCGCATAAAATCGATCACTGATACAACAGCATAACCGATCAGAAGATAGACCACGCACAGCACCATGGAAGACGGCTTCATGTAGAAGGCAAAGTATCCGTCCATCTGCATCATGAACACGCCGAAGATCCACACCATCAGGAAGTACCCCGCCACAAATCCAACCAATGCACAAAGCATTACTACAAAGGCTGTGGGTATGATATAAAGCGAACCGATCTCGCCATTCCGGAATCCCAGGATCTTCACCATGGAGATGGAGTGCTCATTTCGCTCGATGATGATCTTGGCCAACAGATAGATCAGGGCTGCTGCCATGACGATCAAGGCATATTTGAACACCCCAACGATCCCTCCCATGGAGTGCATCAGCTGCACTGTGACTTTGGTAACCACTTTTTCGCTGATGACTGTGGCAATGTACTGATCATCAATATCTGTGATCTCATGCTCGGAAAAGAATCCGGTAAACTCTTCCTCGTCCCTTTCGAAGATGGTCCGGAAGCTTTCCGCATCCATAAAGGCAGCAATACCGCCATCGTAAGCAACGGTTCCTGCGACGATGAACTCATAGGACCGGTTCTCATACTCCGCGTTCAGCGTGATCACATCGCCGGTGCTGAGTCTAAACTTTTGGGCAAAGGCGCTGGACACCAGGATTTCCCCTTCCTTTGTCCTGTCCTGCAGATCGATAAAAGCACTGTTCTCGTCGATTCCGTACACGGTGACACTCTCATCACCGCCGCTTCCCATACCAGTGCGGAATGTACTCTTTTTCTTGGGATACAGAAGCGTTGTTGCCAGAAATTGTTCCGCGGTAGGCTCTGATGTCTGAATAACCTCCCCGTCCTCATCCCGGTAGTCCATCAGCATGTACTGATAGTCCGCAAACATCATGTCTGCTGCCGTGTCAGCGTAGTGATTCAGGGAATCCGGCAGTCCGAAGGCAAAGCACATCATCAGCATGATAAAGATGACGCCGAACACCAGAACCACATAGTTTGGCATATTCTGGAACAGGATCCGCAGACGGAACCGCTTCATAAAACTCCAGGAAGGAATCCGGCGGGCCTTGGTCCGCTTGCTCCGGGACAGGTCATGGCGCAGGAATTGAAGGGGTGTGGCCTGCAGCTTTCGGATGATCACGAACAGATTGATGAAAAACATGAGGATCAGCGGGATCACCGTGGTCTTCACCAAAGCGGTGTTGCTCCACACGGGATAACATTTCGGGAGGCTGTAGCTCTCGTAATAGAGGTTGATGGCCACATTCCGGAACAGGGTGTATCCGAGAATGTTTCCCAAAATGGCACCGATCAGAGTGACAACCACCGGCATGGACATATAGTGCACCACCAGCTCTCTCCGGCTGTAACCGGAAGCCCGCAAGGTTCCGATGACGGAAGCCTCCTTCTCGATGGTGTTGCTGATAATGATGGCAAAAATAAAGGCGATGACGCCGATAAGGATATAGCAGAGGATCGCGGTTCCGGCAGAGTCCCCTTCGATATCGGACACCGCGAAATTGCTGGCCTGACGCAGATATTCCGGCAGGTAATCATCAATCTCGTTGTCGTAGACCAGACTCTGAGTGATGAGGGCTTTCAGAAGGGATTCCGAGTAATCCGCTTCCTCCACCCGGTCAGCGGGGGCATCCACATATTGGAATGCATAGCTGTAGTGAAGTCGGGAAGTGAGTTTGTCGAAGCCCTCCGGCGTCAGCATGGCAACATCAAAGCCGAAGGCGTCAAACATAAGATCCGTATTTTTTTCATGGAGCGTGAGGTAGTTTACATAGGAGAGAAGTCCGACAACCTCATATTCCCGACTGCCAACATGGATTCGATCGCCGATCTTGATACCCACATTGCTGGCATGCATGCGGTCGATGGCGATCTCGTTTTCCTTCTCCGGCGCCCGGCCTTCATTGAAGGAAGCCATATCGATGGGAGAGTCACTCCGAAAAATTCTTACCGTGGATTCGTGATCGCCGAAGATTTCGGATTCTTCATGGTAGAAGTTCTCGGTGATTGTAGTAGCTACCGGCGTGATCTCATCGTTCAGATGGTACCGATCCGCCACCTTGTTCCACTCTTTGTCGACTTCTTCCACTACTTTGTCGTGGGCCTCGCTATAGGCATCCTCGACAGCTTTCTTGAATTCCTCGGAGTCTCTTGCTTCTTTGAGGGCATCGTCGTAAGAAGCTTCCATTGTGGCATCGATCTGGGCCTTGATAGCGTCTTCATCCGTGATGCCAAAAGCCCCACACTGGGTTCTTACAGCCTCTTCGATGGCTGCGGTCACTTCTTCCGCCAGCTTTTCCTCGATGGCTTCGGCGACTTCCTTGTCCGCTTCTTTGGTTCCTTTGTCGATGTAATACTGGCGGACATCCGCCATTTCTCCTTTGCTCAGGTCGTTCAAAAGCTCCTGCGATGCCCGCTTGCTCAGTTCAAAACTGCCATCCTCCAGGTTCAGAACTTCCCGATTGGAGTAGATGGCCTCCAACATGCCGTCGTGACCCACATACATTCCGGAGATCACACCAATCATCAAAACCATGAATACGATGATGACAAAATACTTGTGCCAGTCGGATCTCAACTCCCGCGGCACCCTTCGGATAAGAGGATTTCTCATGATCTACCCTCCTACCATTCCAGATCGAACGCGGAGATCCTGGTTTCATTCCGGTCATTGTGACGGACCACGCCGTCACGCAGCTTGATCACATGATCCGCCATGTTCTTGATGGCTTCGTTATGGGTGACCATGATGACGGTGGTACCGAACTTCCGGTTGCAATCCTCGATAAGCGCCAGGATTTCCTTCGAAGTCTTGTAGTCCAATGCGCCGGTGGGTTCATCGCACAGAAGGATATCCGGATTCTTTACCACAGCTCTGCCGATGGACACTCTCTGCTGTTGGCCGCCGGAGAGCTGGCTGGGATATTTATACTTGTGATCCTGAAGTCCCAGGATCGTCAGCACTTCTTCCACATCCAGCGGGCTATCCGACAGATATGCACCGACTTCAATATTCTCTTTAACATTCAGATTGGGGATAAGATTGTACATCTGAAAGACGTACCCGAGATGTTTTCTTCGATATTGCGTCAGCTGGGATTCATTCATGTCCTCCAGCTTGTCGCCATTGATACTGACATAGCCGCTCTCCGGAGTATCAATTCCTCCGATGATGTTCAGGAGCGTGGATTTACCGGAACCGGAGGGTCCCAGCAGTACACAAAATTCCCCTTTGCGGACTGCGAAGTTCATGCCCCTCAGGACTTCCTGCTTTGCTTCTCCTGAGCCATAGCTCTTCTTTAACTCACAGATCTCCAGAAATTGTTCGTCCATTTTTTCACCCCGGCAGATGTGACCTTTTGCCGGTTGTCTCCTCTCCTCATTGATTAGTCAAATCTAACCCCTGGGTAAAAAAGAAGGGTTAGAAATCCCTAACCAATCAAAATTATAGTTAGCGTTTTCTAACCCGTCAAGATATTTCTGATCTACTTCTTTTTAGGAAATATTTACAAAATATGGTTTGACTTAGGATAAACAGTTCGTTATAGAATTAATGTTAGCGATAGTGATGCGAAATGGAATGGGAGTACGCATCCGATCAGAGAGGAGATATTCATGTACACTGCAAAAGAAAACAGATATGAATCTATGCAATACAATCGGTGCGGAAAGTCCGGCTTGTTGCTGCCGGCCGTATCTCTTGGCCTCTGGCACAATTTCGGCGATACGGCCAACTATGCCAATATGGTCGACTTGTGTACCACCGCTTTTGACAACGGTATCACCCACTTTGATCTCGCCAATAATTATGGCCCTAAACCCGGTGCAGCGGAGGAAAACTTTGGCAAGATCCTACGGGATTACCTGATGCCCTACCGGGACGAAATGATCATCTCCACGAAAGCCGGTTACGACATGTGGCCCGGCCCTTACGGCAATTTCGGAAGTCGGAAGTATCTCATGGCCAGTCTTGACCAGTCCTTACGCAGAATGGGCCTTGATTATGTGGATATTTTCTACCATCACCGTCCCGATCCCGAGACGCCCCTAGAAGAGACCATGCTGGCTCTGGCCGATATCGTCAGATCCGGAAAAGCTCTCTATGTGGGACTTTCCAACTATGACGGTTCCCGCCTGGAAGCAGCAACAAAGCTTTTAGACGAGCTTCATGTTCCTTTCATCATCAACCAGAACCGCTATAACATCCTTGACCGGACCATTGAGAAGAACGGGCTGAAAGAGTCCTCCAAGCGCCTTGGAAAAGGCATCATTTGCTTCTCCCCCCTGGCGCAGGGTATGCTCACGGACAGATACTTCAACGGAATCCCCGCGGACAGCCGCGTGAAAACGGACGGCAGATTCTTAAGAGAAGATCAGATTCAGGACGAAAAGATCGAGAAGCTGAAAAAGATGAATGACATCGCTGCACAGCGCGGCCAGACTCTTGCTGAGATGGCTCTCGCCTGGTGCTTAAAGGACGATGCCATCACTTCCGTGATCATCGGTGCTTCCAAGACCTCTCAGATCCTGGACAATATCAGAGCTGCCGAGAATACAGTGTTCACCGAGGATGAACTGAAAGCCATCGATAGTCTTTGCAACTGATAAATGCATAATGGAATTAATGTTCACCGGTCTGTTTGATCTGATCAACCAGGCCGGTGATCGCTTTATTCAGATGTTTATCCTTATGGACCAGAACCTGGGAATAAACCGGGAAATCTGCGCCCTTCCAGTTCAGGCGTTTCAGTTTACCGTCCCGAAGTTCTGTCTCCGCAGTCATATCAGGAATGAACGCCACTCCGAAACCGCCGGCTGCAAATTGTTTCAAAGTTTCTTTGCTGCTGGTTTCCAGCAGGATCTTCGGAGAGATGCCATGTTTCACCAAATCATCCACCAGCATGTGTCGGAAGTTGCAGTTGTGTCCGGTGAGCAGGAGGGAAATATCCTTCAGGTCCTCTTCCCGAATGGTTTTACCTGCCAGGGGATGATCGGGGGATATATAGAACCCCAGGTTTTCAGGTTTCTGGTGCAGGATTTGGATTCTTTCGTCTTCGATAATCGGATTCAATGTATAAACCATGTCCAGTTCTCCCTTTTGCAGAAGATCGGGGATGTTTTCATGAGTCACAAACTGGATCCAGATCTCCGTCCGGGGATAGAGTTTGTTGTATTCCATCAGAATCTGAGGGAACCGGCTGATACAGAGAGACTCCGATACGCCGAGTTTCAACACCCCCGCCGGGTTTTCTTCATCCGTCACATCGAGATGGATCTCCCGCTCCAACTGCAGCATCTTCTCTGCATATGTAATGAGGCGCTCACCGGATGCGGTCAGGGAAATGGTCTTTCCAAGGCGCTCGAACAGCACACATCCCAGTTCCTCTTCCAGCTGCTTGATCTGTGTGGTGACGGTGGACTGGGCATAACCCAGACTGTCTGCCGCCGCGGAAAAACTGTTCAATTCTACAATTTTCAGGAAAGTGCTTAACTGATTGATCGTCATATTCAGCCTCCCTTCGAAGCAAAGGCGTGTTGCCTGTCTTGTTTCAATATTTCTGAATTATTCTATCGATTATTTCAATTTTACCGATACATTCTCCGATGCTATTATACGGTTGTAACCGACAAAACACAAGGAGGGCTTCCCATGAATGAACTGAGTATGATCATCAAAGATACCGTTAAACCGAATTTCCTGAACATCCGCACCTCCCTGCGGACCTATGACCGGGATGCCCTCTGTTGTGGGGCTCCCTGTTGGCGGTGGGCATACCATGCGCTCCACTCCGCCGACAAATGGTTCTTCAATCCCTTTGTCTACGAGGAGCCTCCCTTCCATGAGGAGGGAATGGACAACCCCGACAATCCCACCAGCGTTGTCCTGTCAGATGAGGAACTCCTGGCTTATCTCGACCGGATTGAGAAGAAAACCATGGACTATCTGGATTCTCTCACCGATGACCAGCTTTACGAAAAACCGGAAAAATGCAAATACACCCGCATGGAGCTGGTGCTCCGCCAATACCGTCATCTGTCCTTCCACACCGGAATGCTGAACGGTCAGACCGCTCTCGCCACCGGCCAGTTCCCCATGTGGGTTTCCGAAACGGATTCCTACATCGATGACGGCATCTTCTTCGGCCGCTACCGCAAAGGCCAGATCACCGCAAAATAAAAGAAATCCTTGCGGTCACATTTTGTGACCGCAAGGATCGCAATTCCACTTGCTTTTCCTTTCCGTATCCGCTACTTCCATTGAAACTGGTTCAGATCGACCTTCCCATCGGAAACGATCACCCCTTCCGCTTCCAACAATTTAGCCTGTGCTCCGGCTCCGCCGAAAGCAAATTCTCCGGCCAGTTCGCCTTTCGAATTCACTACCCGGAAGCAGGGAATATTGTCCGGATCCGGGTTCTTGTGAAGCGCGTTGCCGACCGCTCTGGCCATCTTCTTATCGCCCGCAACTTCTGCAATCTGTGCGTAAGTGGCCACACGGCCGTAGGGAATCTGTTTCACTGCCTCATAGATTCTCTTTGCCGGGCTGTCGCTGATCAGATCATAACTCTCTGCGATCATCAGCTCGATATCCCTGTCCGGAATGCTTCCATCCAAAATGATCGTATTCCAGTGGTCCTTGTTCTGATGATATCCGGGCTGAACAGAAGGATAGACCTTGCGCCAGAAAAAAGCTTTTTCAGGATCAACCTTCACATTCAGATTGATATATCCGTCCCGTTCATAGGTCCACAGAAAGGCTTTCTTATTTCCTTTATACCGAACCAGTTGCCAGTTCTGATCATGAAACGGCGCATCCTGATATGTGTCCGGAAAGGAAAGTCCATATTGTAACGCTTCTTCTCTGGTTTTCATTAGTATTCCTCTCACTTATTCTCGTTCATTACACGAATCGTAATCGATATAGAAAAGAAAAGCAACCGAATTCCGTCTACAACATTCCTCAAAGCTTTGTTAAAATATACAATGAGTTTATGAGCACGGAAAACAAGCCTATAGCTTGTCTGATAATGAGTACTACAAAGGAGGACCCAAAATGGATAAGGAAACAAAATACATCACAGAGGAGCTCTGCAATCTCACAGAAATCGCCAGCCCCACTGGCTATACGAAGAATGTGGAAAAGTATGTGATCAAGACCTTGAAGGACATGGGTTACAAGCCCTCGCAGAACAGAAAGGGAAACGTGATCTGCGAGCTTGGCGGAAAGGGTGATCCGCTTGTGCTGGCGGCGCATCTCGATACTCTGGGAGCTATGGTGCGGTCCATCAAGGAAAACGGAAGACTTCGCCCCACGACTCTGGGCGGCCACCAGTGGTCCACGGCGGACGGCGAAAATTGCATGGTCTTCACCCGTGAAGGGAAAGTATACACCGGCGTGGTCCTGAACACGGAGCCTTCCAGCCATGTGGCAGATGAGAAGGTGGAGACAAAAGAAGCCAATATGGAGATTCTCCTGGATGAGAATGTGAATTCCAGGGAGGATATCAAGAAACTTGGCATCGAGACCGGCGATATCATCGCCATGGATCCGAGAACGATCGTAACAAAGAGCGGGTATATCAAGTCCAGATTTCTGGATGATAAACTGTCCGCTGCCATCCTTTTGGGAATTGCCAAATATGTCAAAGAGAAGAAGGCGAAGCTTGGTCGCAAAGTGACCCTGATCTTTACGGTCATGGAGGAAGTGGGCCTCGGTGGCTCCAACATTCCGGAGGATACCGTGGATATGATCTCAGTCGATATGGGATGTGTCGGGGCGGATCTTGGCTGCACGGAACGGATGGTTTCCATCTGTGCCAAGGATTCCGGCGGACCTTACAACTATGACCTGACCGGGGAACTGGTAGCCATCGCAAAAGCGAAAAAGCTGGATTATGCCATCGATGTTTATCCTCACTACGGTTCGGACGTGGAGTCTACCGTTCGCGCAGGATATGACATCCGGCATGCGCTGGTGGGCGCCGGCGTCTATGCTTCTCACAACTATGAGAGATCCCATGTAGACGGAGTGAAGAATACCTATCAGCTCCTGAAGGCATATTTGAATCTAACTTGATAGAGCGACAAACAAATGGCGGGGCGGTTCCTTTGAACCACCTCGCCCTGCACGGATCTGTTCCTCATATGAAATGTTAAAGTATCCCGGTAAATCCCGACTTAGCCTATAACTCCACACCCAAAGAGAACCGCAATAATTGTCAAAACTAACAATGCTCCAGACAATATCAGGGATGCTGCTATCACCTTGCTGTGGGATTTCTTGTCTATCTTTCCGGACAGCTGCAACACCCGGACAAAACACGAAACGGAATAGATAAAGCCAATAGCAGAACAGAACATTGCCGTCGTGTCCCAATTAACGCTTTCTCTGGTTAAGTGTAAAACGTTAATAAATACCAGGATTCCGAATGCTACGATGCAGGTCCAGATCATTGAATAAAGGGATGTAATGAGTTTCTTCTTCTCTTCATTCGTATAATCTGCCACCATAACCAACGTTTCTTTTAAATCTGCTTCCATATTATTTGCCTTCCTTTCGCCATTCAGTATTTCGCGAAGGTCGACATTATAATAATCCGCCAGTTCTATCAGTACACTGATATCCGGCATGGTATTTCCGTTCTCCCATCGCGATACAGATCTTTGTGATACACCGAATTTCTCGGCGATCTGTTCCTGAGTCAGATTCTTCTCTTTTCTGAGTTCTTTCAGATAAGCTCCAATTTTCATCTGATCCATTTTCTGTACCTCCTTTCGATGAGATCTTAGCGATTATTTTCAATCATGAACATGTCATACCCTGAGTATTCTCAAAAAAATCTGGCCAGACACTCCTGTCTACTCACAAATTCCCGTTGTTTCATCTCTCATTAACTGCTTTTCTCCTGCCTATATCGCTTTCTCGATCATATTTTACTCCATTACTACTCTCTATCCAACGTATCACTTTAATCAGCAGTCTGACTGTAATTTCATTTCCGTACCTACATATTCCATCTTACTCAACAAATTAATAATTCACAGTTCTTAGGCTTTTTCTCTTCATGTTGCTTACTGTCTACTCTCATCAGAAACTTAAATCCCCTGGACCGGAAAATACCTCTCAATCGCCTCCCTGTCCAATCCTTCTCCGATCACGATCAATACGTTTTGAGCCTCCATTCCGGAACCCAAAAACCCGGTTATAAGATCTATTTTTATCATCTGTTTTCGGTATATGACACTATGACTCCGTCCCCGAATGTCCGTCCCCAAGTGTCATTCATCAGCCTCTTCCTTACTTATCTCAATGAGTGAATCGTCGTCACGGACAAAACGCCAGGCAAGGTTCGACGCATCTTCCCATACGCCTTTTTTCCCTTTCTTCTCTATCCTGTCGCCGGTCCGACGGACTATGACGCTACCGGCTGTAAATTTATAGTAATGTGTTTTTTCATCCATTTTCTGTCCCTTTTTAATACTTAAGATTCTCAACTCCCTCAGGTATGGATACAAGTTCGAACATTGCCGCAAGCAGCTTTCCTGCCTCTGCCTTTTCTGCTTCCGTCGCAGTCTCGCTTCGCATGGTCTCATAATAAGCATGCGTCTTTTCACCTTTTGTTTCAAATGAATCGGGAGTATGGAACTGCAATTCGAAGATCACGCCATCTTTACTCTTAAATAAGGCATTTATCCCTTTATAGGCAGAATCATTTTGGACCCAGAAATTCTTGAATTTCACGACAGCACAGCCACCTGCTATAAGAGTGTCTGTTATCTGTCTTGTCATATCAACATAGACGGCATCTTCGATAACAAAGGTATATCTTAAAGAATCATGTATATTTTCAGAAGCCTCCTTAACCGATATTTCCATATCATGCGCATCCGTAAGTATCTTGCGGCTGGTACTTTCAACAGTTTTCAAACGGTTTTGAAGTCCCTCAAGATGCGCTTTGTCAGTTTCTAGCGACTTAAGAATAGCGGTAACACCCGGCTCCGCTTTTGCCGCCGCATCATAGAGCTGCTTAGCATATCTGCCGGCTTCTTCCTGTTCATCCGGTACTTCCTGATCCGGTCCGGATCTGGGAAGTTTCAATGTCTGTCCGATATAAATAAGCGATGGATCTTTTATCACATCCCTGTTCAGTTCATAGATTTCAGTCCACCTTTGTCCGGAGCCAAGCTGCAATCTGGCGATCTTATACAGATTGTCATTTTCCTGTACCGAATAATCGGTCACACCCTCTTCAGCGGCCAGAACCTGAAAAGACGATCCTGCCACGGTCATCAGTATTGTCAGGATAAGAGCTATAGCCAGTGAATATGATGTTTTCTTACGCATATCGTTCCCTCCAATCGTATGATCAGGGCCATATCAGCACCCTTTTCTTCCACTCTTATGATCTTCAATAGAGCAAGCGTCCGGTGTACCGTACTCGATCAACCCCGCATCTGCCGGATCTATGGATATCCTTCCATCTTCAAATACAAACACCGGGATCCCCACATCTCCGATCTCCTTACAGTGATCAAAGACCGGACTATTATCCCGGAGTCTTGTGAACGCACTCATATTGCGTATATTTTCACCTATGTTTACGTACTCAAATTCACTTTCCCGCCCTTTGATCTGCTCATGAACATAATCACAGTATGGACAGGTTGGCATTCCATAAATCTTTATCATTGCAAACCTCCTACTTCATCATACTGATAGGTACTCTCACCAATTTTTTCCAACTCATTTTTATCCCCTCCGTAACGTCTTATTGCCGGTCCTCCACCGGCTTACTTACAGAATCTACCTGTAATCTGCAGAAACCTCGAGAAGTATCTTTTATAAGGATTGATTTCATAGACTACTCCTTTTTCTATAGCTCCATTATATCAGACATCATCTTTTCTATGGAAAAAAACGGCATCAAATCCATTTCTGAACTCTTTGCCGTTCTTCTGCTTTTCACGATATTTCCACGCCCCGTTTTCGATTCCGTTTTCTATTTCTTTTCATGAAATGTTCATTTTGATACTTCCGCAAGGAGCTTTACCAGATTCATATAAAACGGTTTAACATTAGTCCTCTTAGTAAAACCGCCCAGCAACGACATATGATCCCCTCTTACCGTCGGCATTACATACCATTGTCCGGGAAACAGCCCGGCTCCGGTCGCATACTCGCTTTGGTGTGCGCCGAGCGGAGCCATTGCCGAGATCTCATTTACCAGGCCGTCATTTGCCTGCCATGACTCATCGATTACAAATCCGCCTTTTGTAGATCCTGTATATTTACTCATATAGATGGCACCCTTCATGAAAATATTCTCCGTAATAGCAGGATCCGGAGATACACTTCCGTCAGGGCCTTCGATTGTTGAAGCGCACGGATATGCGAAATAATATACATCCTCAAATGTGCTGATCCCTTCATTCATTGCAAGCGCATTATCTATATGCATATCAAAGGACGCATAATCCCATGATTTCCTTCCGTCAGGAACAGACTTAGTCCCCTTCGACACGGCATCGCTGTTTTTCTCATATTCTTCCGGTATGTCGATCGCCGTCAGGTCGAAGTTCTCATCTTCGTACAGATCATAGGCCGTTGTTCCGTTTGTGGGCGCCGCAAGTGTGACTA
>JAEEGF010393981.1_pt1 | contig 13392 bp, 7 predicted proteins | sample 9134171 | NCBI WGS metagenome assembly JAEEGF01 (sample SAMN16246542, study PRJNA631951) | gut metagenome | biome: gut microbiome; feature: rumen; material: AP-attached | host: Bos | place: Iran: Karaj | collected 2018-10
TTAGGCTTTAGGCTTTAAGCTCCACTTAGCGGCCCGTATTTGCTTTTAGCTTTAGGCTTTAGGCTTTAAGCTCCACTTAGCGGCCCGTATTTGCTTTTAGCTTTAGGCTTTTAGCTTTCAGCTCCGCGAAGCGGATGCATTTTGTATTCCGCCGGATTGATTTCTGTGCGGACGATCTGGTTCACAAATTCCAGTTCAACCGTCCACAAAAACTTTTTCTCTTTCTTCTTCAACCAGCCGGAGACGCCTTCCCATACGCCCGTCTCGATCGTGAAACGGTCGCCTTCCTTGATATCGACATTGAATTCGATCTCCTTCTCGAGGCCGGTCGTCTCGAAGGCCCGCACGGCGCGAATGTCCTCCAGCAGACGGTCGGGCTGCGTCGTGTCGAGAAACCGCAGGACCGTCTTGCTGGACCACAGCAACGACTGCTGTTCTTGCGACACTTTTACAAAGACGTACGACGGAAACATGGGCCGCAACACTACCCTGGAGTTTTTGTAGGGCTTCCCATGGCTCATGTAGGCGTTGACCTTCCAGACTTTTCGCAGAGGGAGATAGCAGACAATCCCGTTTTTGAAGCAGTATTCCTTCACGCGGAATTCGTTCAGCGGCATCGTATAGACGGGCAGAACCTTTTCTTGGACGGACGGTTCCAGCAGCCGTTCGTCGAATTCCACTGTGATGTTCTCCGTCTTCATGGAGTTTTGAGTACGCTAACGCGTCCCCTCGAACTGCGAGCGTTCGGGGGCAAAAAAAGTTAAATCATTAATATTAAAGCACTTAACAGCCAAAAGCAACATTTTTGGCTGAATCCTTAACCTTTCTCAAACAGCTTGGAGAAGCATGAACACTTCACCACATACTATAATTTAACAGGAAAATAGTACCTTGCAAACCTGTTATGTTTATTTTTCTTAAAAAGTCATAGAAAGTCATGCTGCTTCGCAGAGCAAAAAGCTTAAAGCCTAAAGCTAAAAGCAAAATACAGGCCGCCTTCGGCGGCGATGAAAGGAGGGGAGGGTCGCACGCACTCCAGTGCGACCGTTTGCGCAACGCGCAAACAAGTCATTGACACAATCGGCGCATGCCCCAGAACACGCCTTTGATGTGCGGCGACAAATGTCGCCGCGGTCGCACTGGAGTGCGACCCTCCCATATTTATCGCTTTTGGTCATTCAGCAGCAGGCCGAAGGCTGCCATCGTCTGGGCCTGGTGGATCACAGTGCCTTCGTCCATGGCGATGGCCCAATGACAATCCACGAACGTGTGCATCACAGCGAAAGAATTGTCGTGAGGCGGATAAATGGTCGAACTATAATTATATCCCTCCCCGCGCTGATTCGGCCCTTGCACCTGCTGGCCAGGCATGCACATGCCAGTCGGATTGTAGCGACTGTTGTGCAACGGCGCACGAACCGTCCGTTCGCCTAGCCCAACGATCCAGCTGATATTCATCGGGTTAGCCCCAAGCGTGTTATCGGCCGTCCGCACCATCCATTCAAAGTATTCCTTGCGCTTTTGCATACTCCGCGTCACGCCCCACGCATGCCAGACGGGCACGAGAAAATGATCATAAGCCCCTGTACCCCAAGTAATTGGAGCGAACGGATGGCGAATGAATTTATATGCCATTTTCTCCGATCCGTTGATGTACATGTCCACTTCGCCTTCGATGGCGCGGATGACTGAATCCTTCAGATTGCGATTTGCCATGTTGTCGGGAATCATCGAATAGGCGAATGCGGCCAATGACAAATCATAACTGTGGTCGTCCGTGATCATCTTCGCGGAAGCATCCTTGAGCCATGGCGTAAATTTCTGGAAATCTTGATGATAGGTGCCATCCGCCGTCGTATGGAACAGTTGCGCGGCCGCATAGGCGCGGCTGGAAATCGCGTATTCGCCGAATTTTTTCATGTCCTTCGTTTCTGGCTTGTTGTTACAGCCCCAGTCATAGGCACGTTTGGCGCGACTCAGATAATCCTCTGCCATGTCATTGTGATTAAGGGACTTGAGGATGCGTGACGCCTGCGCCATCGCGCCTGCGAAAAGGAACGATCCCTTGCAGTCTTTCGCCCATGCAAAATCGCCTTTTGGATCCATATCGGCGGATTGGATGAAATTCGGATCGCCGTCCGATTCCGTTCCGTTGAATACACCGCCGTCGTCATCCTGCAGGCCGATCCATAATTTCAACGCCCACAACGCTTCATCAACGATGTCCGGAATACCGTTGTGGTTCTCCGGAATATTCAGTTGTCCATCACTAAACTTTTGCGGTGCAAGCTCATAGGCATCCAACAAATTCTGTGCGACATCGATGTGGGAACGCGGATTGTAATCGCCTGCGTCATGATGGCCGCCCGATGCGGCCAACCGTTTTGGAATCATCGCCTGATGACGGATTGACAAAAGCTGCATCTCTTTCTCGTCAAGGGATTTATTGAAGATACGCAGTTCGTCGAAATAGCCGTTGGCGGCGCCGCTTCCACCCAACGCCCCGAAGATGAATTGTTTTCCTATCGTTCCTTTGTTCTTGAAACTGTTGATAAGCTCACCGTTGATGTACAATGATACATTCCAATCACGGTTACCAACATTGTCAGAAGCAGCCAGCGGTGAAACGACAATTCCCCAATGCCGCCAGATATTGTCCCCCACGCGTTTATAATTTATTTTGCCATTATTCATATATAAATTCGGCACCCCCCAGATGGATAGAAATTTGATTCCCTTATTGCCTTTTTCATCAAGGAGCGACAGGATAGTGCCATCGATTTTGTTTCCAGAAACACGATCGTCCTTCCGATACCAAAAACTGAACGTAAGTCCTTTGTTTTCATCGAAATCAAGCTTTCCTGTGAACCCATTGTCCCAACCGCTCAACGTCGTATAAACTTTATCAGTATCACCGCCTGTTACGTCGCTATCGATTGCATATTTCGCATCGCCACGCGGCGTGAGAGCCATGCCGCCGTCAACAGCGTTGGCGGCGTTGCCTTCAAACGGATAGTACGCAATTAACGAAGGCGTTTGCAACATCTTGTCACGTGCGGGCTCCGACCTGCGCGGATTCTTGACCATCACTTGATTCTTTTTATCAATAAATTCTCCGGAACTGATCCGCTGCTGCGTCGTTTCGATGATGCCGTTCGCATGGCAGGCGATGCGCCGCCACGGCGTGTACGGTGGCCCCAATTCGATGCCGCAACGTTGCAGGAAAACACCATGCGACGCCATCTGGAACGCAGACTGATAGACATCGTCGTTGATGGCGAATTCGACGCTCCGCCCGACGCCATCCACGGCAATGAAATACCGTCCAGGCATCTTGAAGTCGTTGAAATCCAGATAATAAACGTTTTCCGCCGAATGATTCACCTTGCCGTCTATCTCCAAACCGTTATGGCCGAGAACCGCCGTCCCGCGATAGGCCGTCTCGCCATTTTCGGCATTGATCAAATAAAACACTGGTGGCTTTTCGAACGCGAGCGCAAATGGCGCAAGCGTGGTTTTTTCATCCGTTTGGCCATGCTTGCCGAGAGCCGCATCGAAAAAAGCATCCGCATCGATGGCGACGCCTTTGCTTTCTTCACCCGCGCCGACGGCATTCTTATCCGGAAACGAACCGAGCCAACGTCCAAGATAGGCGCGTTTCAGCGGCAGATTCGCCAGATAACCGACTTGGTTCACCTTGATGGAATCACTGAATGTGCGGCGAGGATTAAATGTAAATCCTGTCTCGTTTGCGCCAGAACATGCTTTCGGAGAGATACTTACCCTTACTTTCACGCCTTCCGACAGCGGCCTGTCCAACTGAAGGAAAATCTCATGCATCATGATGGCTGGAAACGGCCAGCCTGTCGGCAGATAGGCGTCGATCTTGCTTCGCCGTCCGAATTTCAGAATCTTGACGGGCATCCCGTCCAACATAACGCTGTAATTCTTCAAGTAATTGCCCGCTTCAGGCGAAAACGCCGCGCCGAATTCCAAACGGATGATGCCGTTGCCGACAGGACTTGCGCCACGCAGGCCCATGACCGTCAATGCCTGCGGATCTTCCTTTATTTCAAGCGGTTGGACAAACTGCCCATTATGGAATGTCAACGTCGCCGCCGTACAGGCCGATGACACCATCGATGAATCGTCACCATAGCAGACGACGGAATACGTTTTGCCTTCCTCCATCGCTTTTGGAAGTTGCAATTCAACGAGATAGCGGTTGAAGACCTGCATACCGCCCTTCCCGCCGGAAGGTGATGTCAATTCCTTTTCCTGTTTTTTGTTCAACTGGACCGCCTTTAACGGCATGACGAAATTCTTGTAGGCGTAATACGGATCATCTTCACTGACAATACGATAGGACTTCCGCGCCTCCAAAACGCCACTATTGCAGGCATGACCGATCGTCAAACGAATTCGCTTAGAATCAATCGCTTCCGCACGGCGCACGCCATAAACCTGCCAGACGACGGGCTTCTTGTCCGTCATGGAGACGATTTTCGGATCAGACTCCAAAGCCCACACGCTCATCAAAATAAAACACAACAACAACGGCAGTCTCATAAAATAGCATCCTTATATTGACTCAACTCTATTCATAACAATAAATTACATATCATCCAATGATAAACCATTGAACGATATTTTATGCGATTTCAATTGTGGATTCTTGGCAAGAAAAACAGTCGTCTTGTCCATAAGAGCATTCATGCTGATTCGTGTCTTATCCCGTTTGATTTCAAAGAAATCTAGCGAATCATTCAAAGCGTCTTCACAGACAAGATCTATTTCATTTTCGCCTCGCCTATCCCACCAATTACCAATACGCGTATATCGTTGTTCTTCAATGAATTTCTGCTTGAAATAGCCTTCAAGTGCGAAACCAGAAAAAACATCGTAGTCACGTTGCAGAATTGATTTCAGCACATCAAATCGTTTCAATTCAATGAGATCGGAGTTTCTGAAAATAAATCGGAACCAGAATACAAAAAAATTATCGGTAATACGATAACGACTGGATTTGTTAGTCGTTTTCTCAAAAATTGGCTGATTACGAGCGATGAGACCATAATCGTTTTCCAATCGTGTCAAAAAGCCACCAATCGACGTTCCGACAAGTTGTTCAATTTCATTTCTGGTTGTAATTCCACGAGCAATGGCGGAGAGTATCGAGAAATAGGTTCCGTATTCCTTCCCAAACTCTTGAACCAGAACGGATTTGCCTTCATCGAAGAAGAAAGAATGTTCATCCAAAATGCCATTGATCATGGTTTCCTTCGTCACGAAACCACGATCCATCAGTTCTTCGACATATCGTGCGACGCCACCGGTGAACGTCCAAAGAGCCAATAGGTCATCTGGCTTATAGTTTGGATTGTAGGAAGACAGAATTTCCTTTAAGACAGACACTTTGAACGGCTCGACCGTCAACCGTGACGTGGCTCGACCATAGAGCGGCTGCCCTTCATTGAAGAAAATCCTGTTCATCAGGGTATTCACACTGCCGCAGGTCACGAAATTGATTTGCGATTCCTTGTGAAATCTGTCCCAATGTTCCTGAATTTCTCCAAAAATGCCTTCGTCGATTTTCCAAAACTCCTGCAATTCATCAATGACGAGCGTAAACGGGCGTTTGCAGGATTCTTCCATCAACGCTTTGAAAAGAGTTCCAAAACGCATTCCTTTACCATAAACGGAAAGCGGCAGAACGTCTTTGATCTTCTCCAGAAAATCCGCACATTGGTCCGTCTCCGACCGACGTGTCACAAGCAGATATATGCAAGGCTCATCCGTCAAGGCCTTTTGGATGAGCTGCGTCTTCCCGACACGTCGCCGCCCTGTCACGACAGTCAAGCGCGCCGCTTTCGAGGCAAGGCTTCTTTCTCGCCTCAAATACGATATTTCGTTGTCTCTGTCAAAAAATCTCATCAGCAATGCCCCAAGTTTTGCAACCGCCGTTTCCGAACTGTGTGTTTCTTATATTATAGTACAAGGATACATGAATGTCCAGCCACAAGAGAATGGATTTATTCACCTATCCATCAATTTCTTGTTATTTCGTAAAGATTTTCGCATGACTTTTTCCTGCGCGAAGCGCTTTTTCAAACCGCCGAGCAGACGGAGGCCAACAGCACTTCGTACGCTTATTGCTTATGGCCAATGGCTTATGGATTCAGACCTTCCTCATGACATCGTTTTCCGCCGCGCAGCGCATGACAACCGCCGAGCCGCCGGAGCCGTTGGATTTTTCAGCATTCAGAATTCATTTTATCCAAACAAATCCTTCAGCGGATTGACGGCCCGGCGGCGAGGCAATTGTATTATCTGTTTATTCCGTGTAATCTGTGGTTTCTCTGTATTTCGCTTTTAGCTTTTGGCTTTCAGCTTTTAGCTAAGCGAAGCGTTTTCGTGTGTTTTGTGGTTAAAATTCGTGTCCATTAGTGTCCATTCGTGGTTCAAAATCTATGGTCTGTTTACGGCATAAGGCTACATCAAGTGAATTGAAGACCTTTTGCCATATCAGCAGACAATTTTTGTCAAAAATGGCAAAAATCGTCTGTCAAAGGACTTAGCCTCTTATGGATATTCGCCATGGCTTATTATATTATTGTCATGTCGTCGTTGCCACCCACGGCAACATTTTTCCATCCATATCGCCATCATGTCTGAATCATCCACTACAAAAGGAATATTGCTTGCCGTCCTGTCATGCCTCCTATGGGGCAGCCTCTTCGTATTTGGGCGATATCTGCTTGGAACACCGTCGAAAATCGACCCCTATTCGCTTGTTTTCTACCGTTTCTCGACGGCCTCCGTCCTATTGCTCCTGTACGCACGATTCAAAAAGCAGCCGCTTCTGCCGAGCTCATGGAAGCAATTCTATGGAATTTTCAAAACAGGTCTTTTCCTCTACTGGCTCATGGCCATATTGTCTTTCATCGGACAGCGGACCGTCACGGCCATGACCGCCTCTCTCTTCGTCGAATCTGGCCCCGCCATCATTCTCATCCTTTGGAAAATCATCTCCCGTCAGAAGACGATGAAGATTGAAATCATCGCCTGCATCATTGGTTTCATCGGCAGCATGCTTGTTCTCAACATCATCTCTCCCAACGGTTTGCATCTTACCGGCCACCCATGGGGCATCCTCTGCGTTTTCTTGTCCGCCGTCAGTTGGGTCATCGGCGGCTATTGCGGCAAAGACCTCATGCGGAGCGGCTCACGAATCACCATTGTCGCGTGGTGCATGCTCGTCTGCGCCTTGCTGGATCTGCCGTTTCTCGCCATCATGCACAAATCGTTGATCTTCCCGACTGCGCCATCCGCATGGTTCGCGATTTTCGGCATGGCCGTCTTTCCAACTGCCATTGCTTTCGTGACATGGGGAGAAGCCATGGCGCGGCTTCCGTTGTGGCAACTAAATCTAACGCAGAATCTTACGCCTGTCTTCACACTTGTCGGTTCATATTTCATCCTCCACGAACCGTTGACGGCTTGGAATGTGCTTGGCATCGCCATCGTCCTCGGCGGATTGTCCGCCGCCGCGTTGAAATCCAAAAAGACAAGCTGACTTTTTCCTTATACACTATTATATTATAGAAAATCCATTATCCATATCAACCCATCACAAAGGACCTTTCATGAAACGACATCTCGCCAGTCTCCTGATTCTCATCCTTTCCGTCGCATGCATCGCGGCGGACGAACATGCCATGCTCGACCTTGACAAAGTGAAGGAAATCGCCGTCGGCGCGACAAAGGAGAAATTCCCTGACGCCGAAGACGTCATGATCGACGACATCATCTCCATTGTCTACCAGAAGGACGGCACGTCTGTAACGTGGGACGACACATGCGTCAAGATCCTCACGGACAAGGGTGTACGCAACAACCGATCCCTCGGCGCTGGCTACAACATCAGCTACGCCAAGGCGTTTTTCAGCACCATTGAAATCATCAAGCCGGACGGCCGGATCATTCCCATTGACATCGAAAAGAACGCCAAGGAAATGGTCAGCTCCGGGCAAATGGACTCCAATATCTACAATCCCAACAGCAAGACGCTCCGCGTCGGCGTGCCCGGCCTCGAAGTCGGCGACATCCTCCATTACATCAAATGCACGCAGGTCTATAACTCCCGCATGCCCGGCCTCTTCTGCTACACCGATTTGTTCGAATACTCCAGCCCCATCATGAACTACACCGTTAAAATCGACGGGCCGGCCGAGCATCCGTTGCGCAGCATCGCCCTCAAGGCTGAAATCCCCGGCACGGTTACGCATGAGAAGACGGAAGAAAACGGCCGCATTTTCTACAAATGGACGGTGAAGGATGTTCCGCGTATGTTCTCCGAACCGAACATGCCGTCGCTTTCGCGCGTTGTGCAGCGCCTCGGCGTCAGTACCGCCGGCAGCTGGAAGGAAGTTTCGCAATGGTTCTGGAAAATCAACGCTCAACACTTCATCGACGCGCCTGAAATCATCGAAAAAGTCAAAGAGCTCTGCAAAGACGCGAAAACCGAAGACCAGAAGATCCAGGCCATTTTCAAGTTCGTTTCACAGGAAATCCGCTACATGGGCATCACACTTGAAAAGGACGCCCCTGGATATGAACCGCATGACATCACACTCACGTTCAACAACCGCCACGGCGTCTGCCGAGACAAGGCCGGCCTGCTCGTCGCCATGCTCCGCATGGCCGACATCGACGCGTTCCCCGTGCTCATCGATACCGGACCATTGAAAGATGAGGAAATTCCGATCCCCTACTTCAACCACGCCATCACCGCCGTAAAGCGCAAGAGCGACGGCGAATATATCTTCATGGATTCCACCAACGAAACCACGAAAGAGCTCTTCCCCGCCTATCTCTGCCACCGCAGCATCATCATCGGCACGCCTGAAGGCGAAGATCTTCGTGTCACCCCCATCACGCCCGCTGAAAAGAACATGATGGAAATCACCACCAATCTCTACATCGACGACAAGGGCGACCTCACGGGCGAAAGCTTCTTCAAGTTCAACGGCTACAACGACAACAGCTATCGCGCCACCATGGCCCGCCGCACGCCTGAAAAGCAACGCGAATTCTTTGAAAGCATCGTCAAAAACATCGCTCCGGGCACACGGCTAATCGACATGGAACTCAAGCCCGCGAATGTCAGTGACACAAGCGTCCCGCTGACGCTCCGCCTCACCTTCGCCGCCGATTCCATCATGATCGACAACGGCAAAGTCGCCATGCTGAAAATCCCGAGCTTCTTCTCCTCCGTCGGTTCAGCCAACAGCATGCTTGGCAGCACGGCGTTGGACAAACGCAAATACCCCATGATGAACCGCATCGCCTGCGGCGTTCATGAAATCGTCAACGCCACGTTCGATCCCATCTGGGGCGGCCTCGCCTATCAGCCCTCTTATCCGAAAATCGACAGCGATACGATGCTCAAAACCTGCAAAGTCTCCTTCAAAAACGACACGTTCACGCAGGAGAGCACCTACGCCATCAAGACCGTCGAATTCTCTCCCGAACAGTATCTGCAGTTGAAGAAAGACCTCCGCCGCTTCCCCGGCATCGGCAAGATGCCGATCTTCGACCGCTCCATCCCACGCAGAAAGCCGATCGTCAAGACCGAACCGACAGCTAAGAAAGCCTCTGACCAGCCGGAAGCGGATTTCGAACTGCTCGACAGGCAGGACATCTATACATTCAAAGATCCGTATCATTGGCATGTCAAAACCACCCTTCGCCGTAAAATCCTCACCTACAAGGGAAAGAAGGACTTCGCCGAACTGAAACTGAACTACGCTCCTGTGCGCGAATCCGTCAAGCTCAACTACGCCCGCGTCATCAATGGCGACAAAGTGCAGGAAATCAGTGAACAGGAAAAGAATCTCATGGATGCATCATGGGTCGCCGGCGCGCCCAAATACGATCCCACGAAGATTCTCGTCTGCAGCCTGCCGGGCGTCGAAATCGGCAGCATCATCGAATACGAATACGAGATGGACTGCACGGGCACATGGCCGAACCAGATCTCGTTCATCTTCCAGGACTACGCCCATGTCGTCCATCGCAGACTCGTGGTCAATGTTCCCGAAAATCTGCCGCTCTACGCCAAATACCATCCGGGCGGCTGGCTGGTGAAAACGAAAGGCTTTGAAAAGTTTGTCACCAGCTACGTCGAAAAGAAGGATGGTATGAAGACGCTGGTGTGGGATGCATCCAACATCCCCGCGCTCGCGCGTGAAAACGACCTGCCGTCGTTCACGATGTTCACGCCAAGCGTCGTCATCGGTTTCGGCAACTGGAAAGACCACGCTGCCGAAGTCTTCTCGCAAATGAAGCGCCATGCGGTGGCGGGCGCGGAAGTCAAAAAACTTGCGGAAGAACTGCGCGGAAACAACGACCTCGAAACGATTCGCAATGTACGCGACAAAGTCATGAAGAGCATCCGCATCGCAGGCCCCTACTTCAACTATTTGTCTTACGAAAACATCTGCGATGCAGAGGAAACGCTCCGCGACGGCTACGGCAATCCTGCCGCCCGCGGCATTCTCATGTACGCCATGCTTTCTCATCTTGGCTTCAAGCCAGCATTCGTTCTCGCGAATCCGACCGCCTTCGAAAAGGCCGTCGATTACGACCGCGAATGCTTCCACTACAACGCATGGAACCGCGTGCTCATCCATGTCAAAATCAAAGGACAGGATTACTGGCTCAATGATTCCGGCGAATACGCGGAACTCCCCTGCACATCCTATGACAACCGCTCTATCCTGTTGGAAAACGGCAAGTTCTCAAAAATCAACGTGCCGAAGGAATACAAGACGCGCACGACGTTTGACGGCCATGTCACGCTGAACGACGACGGTTCCGCCGATGTCACCGATACCTATTATTATTATGGTCTCGACCACGCTTCCAAGAAACGTTTCTTCACGGAACAGACGCCCGAAGCGCGCCGCCGCTACCATCAGGAACTCGTCTCCAACTTCTCGAAATCCGCCAACGCCGTCGGCGAACTGGTGACGGATTTCAACTCTTATCCAGGCAGAATGACCTATTCGGTCCATGTCCAGTACTACAGCACGAAGGCTGGCGACTACATGTACATCAAGAGCGGAAATCCGCTTTCAAGCTACATGAATCCGCGTGCCGACACGCGAATCTCCCCCATCTACTGGAGCTCCTATCGCCAGTTGGACAACCACATCCGCTTCGATCTTCCCAAGAAGTATCTCAATGTCGTGATGATCCCCAAGAGCCTCAACTGGAAGACGCCGACGAAGCACGGCTGGCTGTCGCGCATCGTCAAAACGGACAAGAAAGGCTATGACCTGTATTACAAGGCGGACATGGATCCCGAAATCGTTCCCGCCGCCTATTACCAAGAGCTTATGGACATGGCCCGCACGTTGCGCCATCCGTCGTTCACGACGCTTCTTCTCAAAAAGGAAGCCGAACAGCCAGTGAAGAAAGAGGCCGAACAGCCCAAGAAGGAGCCAGAACAGCCCAAGAAGGAAGCCGCCGCTCCAGAGAAAAAAGCAGCATAAACTCTGTATTTGCTTTTAGCTTTCAGCTTTTAGCTTTCAGCTCCGCGTAGCGGCTTAAGTCGCTACGCGGATTTCTTTCCACTTTCCGCCCCGCAAACGATAGTACCACAGCGGCGGCAGGCTGATGATGAAAATCGTCGCAAAACTCCAGATCGTCATCAGCCCCCAATGGAAGATGTCCACCAAAAGGATGGCGATGACCGTTAGACCTGTCGCAACTGACATTACTTTGAACACCCATTTCGTGTCGCCGACGGCGCTAAGGCCGGACATCAATGCGATGTTGATGGAATCCGCAATCGTGTAGGTGGCCATCAATTTCATCAGCTTCGAACCGACCGCCAGCACTTCCGAATAATGGACGCCGCCCAAATCGCTGTCGCTTTGGAACAGCATGAAATACTGTCGTGAGAACACCGCATACGTAAACGCGATGAGCGTCATCCAAATCTGGCAGAGGATGAGTCCATGGGCCATGTAGGCGAGTGCGTTTTTGTAGTTTCGTTCGCCGTGGCTCTGCCCCGCCAATGTGCTGATGGCACGAGCAACACCAAAAATCGGTACGAAAGCTAGTTGGTTCAGGCGGAACGCAATCGTCGTCGCCGCCAATTCAACCGTTCCCATGCGACCAATGACCAGTAGAAACAGCGTCCACAAAAACGCGTCCATGCACATTTGGAAGCCGCTTGGCAAACCGAACCGCAACAATTGTTTTGCGACAGACCAGCGGAACCGCCAGTCACTACGGCTCTTATAGCGATCTGCATTTTTACGGTCGAAAAACCAATAGAACATCATCACCAGCGGGAACAGATTTGAGAGAACGGTCGCCCACGCCGCGCCGCCGACGCCCATCTCCGGGCAGCCCCATTTACCGAAAATCATCGCGTAATCCATGATGACGTTCGCGATCTGCCCCGTCAATTGCGCGATCATCAGCCGCGTGTTGTCCGCCCGCCCGCTGAAGAAACCAGACAGCGAGCATTGCGCGAAACTCAAAACGCCGCCGAACAGCAGAATTTTCAAATATTCCGCCTCCAAAATCCGCAACTCCTCCGCATGGCCGACAACTTTGAAGAACCAGTCCGTCCCAAAACTAAGAGCCGCCGTCACAACACCGCAGAGCAACGCCAGATACAGGCCTTGCCAATTGACGGAACCAATCTTATCATCTTGCCCTGCACCAACTTGATTCGCCGTGATCGTGCCCGTGTAGCTGACCGTTCCGATGATCAGGCTCGTTGTCAGCCACGACAGCATGCCCGCCGTGCCCGACGCTGCAATCGCCACAGGCGAATACCACGACAGGAACATCGCGTCCGTAAACTGCATCAAAACGTAGCCGGACGACGACATGACCAACGGCGCGGACAGTTTCAACAACCGTCCATACTTTTCTTTTTGGCCAAATAATTCCCTGAACCGCATATTCTTTATAAAATTACCGACAACATACAGCCTTATAATGTCAATTAAAGGCTTCCTCTCACTTCCCGTTTTTCCGTTGATGACTGGATCTTCGCCTTCACAATCGTGTTATGCGCAACTGGCGATGGTGAATCAATCGTCACATGAAGATAATTGTCCGACCAGCCGGACGGCGGATTCTCTTCTTCCACCAAAACATCCAATGTTTTTCCAACTTGCGATTTTGCAAAGGTTTCTGCCTTTTCTACGGCCAATTCCAGTAATTCACCAGAACGCTCTTCTGCGATACGTTTGGGCGGTCGGCCAGGCATGGTCGCCGCCGGCGTTCCAGGCCGCGGCGAATAGGTGAAGACATGCATGAGACCAAACGGCAGTCGCGAAAGGAACGATTTGCATGCTGCGAATG
>JAEEGF012036764.1_pt1 | contig 13392 bp, 11 predicted proteins | sample 9134171 | NCBI WGS metagenome assembly JAEEGF01 (sample SAMN16246542, study PRJNA631951) | gut metagenome | biome: gut microbiome; feature: rumen; material: AP-attached | host: Bos | place: Iran: Karaj | collected 2018-10
TTCTTCCTGAAAAAATCTGTTTTCACGACCTCTCGCTTTGGCTTACGCCTTGCCGCCGACCACTGCGTTCCGTATGCGGATATGCGGCGCACCGCATGTCACAGGAAGCGGCGCCTGGCCGCCTTTGCCGCAACCGCCGCCATGCTGCGGAAGCAACAGGTCGTCGGCGATGCCGTCGATCTGCTTCAACGTCTCGAAGACATTGCCTGTCACGACGATGTCCCGCAGGAGTTCGCATATCTGGCCCTTTCTGATGCGATAGCCATAGGCGGCGGAGAACGTGAACATCTCCATCATCGTCTGCCCGCCGAAGGCGCCGCAGGCGTAGATGCCGTCATCAACGCCCGCGAACAGTTCGTCTTTCGTCTGCTTGCCGGGCTCGATGAACGTATTGGTCATGCGGACGATCGGATTGCAGCCACGGCGAATAGCGCGAGCGTTGCCAGTCGGCTTCTCGCCCATCTTGGCCGCCGTTTCCAGCGAATGGAGATGGCCTGCCAGAACACCGTCTTTGATCAGATGCGTCCGCGCCATCGGCGTACCTTCGTCATCAACCATCTGGGTGCCGAGCAACGTCGCCAACGTTCCGTCGTCCGTAATGTTCAAATCCGGATTGCCCATGACACGGCCGATTTTCATAAGTTCGCACATCTGCGGATTCTCGAAGAGGAAGTCGGCCTCGCTCAGATGGCCGAAAGCCTCATGGGCGAACACGCCTGCGAACACGGGATTCATGATAACCGTGTAGCGGCCGCCTTCGCATTTGGGAGCCTTTAGCAGATCCAACGTCCGCTGAGCCACTTCCAACGCCGTGTCATGACGGTTCAAGACGACATTGTAGTCATCCGTCGAAGAAAAGCTCTCATGGGCCCGCTGGACTTGCGAACCGTCCCGCGCCACGCCAGCCAACGCCAACGTGATCCGCGGCCGTTCTTCCATGAAGTAATTGCCTCTCGTGGAAGCGAAATAAACCTTTCTGAATTGCTCCGAATAGCTAACCGAGCTGGATTCCATCCCTTTCTGCCCCAATATTATATCGTTGTATTCTTTGATGAGGGCCAGTTTATCCGCAAATGGAATGCCGCGGTAGTCGTGCTTCATCTGAATCGGGGCGATGACATCGGCAGGCGTTTCGACTTCCGCCAACTGCGTCTTCTCTTTTCCGACCAACGCCGCGTCCGCGCAAGCGTCCGCCACTTTTTGTTCCAGATTGTCCAAAGAATCAAAAATGCAAGTTCCCCAGCCGCCGTTCTTACACGCACGGACGATACCGCCTGTGTTGCAAGCCGTAGAAGCCGCTTCCAATTCCTTGCCGCGATAGGCGAAATTCGTTCCGTCGTTTTCTTCAAAACGGATTTCCGCGTAATCCGCGTTCGCTTTTTTCAGTGCATCCAGCAATCGTTGTTTCATATCGACCTTCGTTATCTTGAATTCTGTAAGAATCCAGAATCATGGAATATACTTCACTATATATCAATATATAGTATAATAGCCTAATGGTAATTATACAAGTTTTTCAAAGTAATTCCATCACGATTTCGTCGTTGAACAGCAATCCGCGTGCCGTCGGACGGACGCCTTCGTCATCGATTTCCACAAGGCCTTGACGAGCAAGGCGGTCCAATGCCTCTCCACGAAGCATCCTGCCATCGATTCCGACACGATCCATGAACTGCCGCCAATTCCAGCCGTCCACAGTCCGCATGCCGAATGCAAGTATTTCGGCTTCACGTTCTTCTGACGAAATTTCATCCATTTCTGGAGATGCGCCTTCCAGCCATTTCTGTAAATCGGAGACCTGCGTCCAACGATTTGCTCCGTCAAAGGATGTCGCGGCTGGCCCAAGCCCTAGATATGTCATACCATGCCACACGTCGTCATTGTGACGGCATTTACAACCAGCCTTCGCGAAATTTGAAATTTCATAGCGGTGAATGCCGTTTTCTCCTAAAAAGTCATCAAGGAGATGCCAGCAGTCTAAAAATAATTCATCATTCACAGGTTGTTTTCGTTTTGCAAGTGGCGTGCCTTCTTCCACTGTCAAAGCGTATGCGGAAAGATGGTCTGGATTCAATGACAACGCCTTTTGCAAATCATCACGAAAATCCGCAACTGATTGGCCTGGAATGTTGTAGATCAAATCAAAATTCACACGGCGGATACCAGCATGCCGTAGCAACTCCACCTTTTTGTCCAAACCGTCCAAATGTCCACGACGCCCCAATGTGGCTCGATGACACGGCGAAAAGCTCTGGATTCCCATGCTGACGCGCGTCACGCCATGCTCCGCCATCATGGCAATTTTCTGCTCTGACAGCGATTCCGGATTGGCCTCGGTCGTCCACTCCGTGTCATTTGCGAAACGGAAATGACTGCGGATACCCGAAAAAAGGCTTTCAAATAAATCATTGTCCAATGCCGTCGGAGTTCCTCCGCCGAAAAAGACGGAACGCAACGTCGCGCATTCACACGACCGTTCGTCCATCTCCTTCAAAATACGATGGATATACGCTTCCTGCTCCGCCCGTCCATAGTTCCCCAATGAATAAAATGCGCAATAGTCGCATTTTCCATGGCAAAATGGAACATGGACATATAATGACTCAAATGGACGACGGACTATTGACACAATTAAGAATCAACAATTAACAATTTACAATTATGAAGAAGTTTAGATATAAAAAACAAATGCAAGTGAAGTGTAAAGTTCAAACCATATAACAATTATGAATTATGAATTATGCATTAAAACATCCGAAAGGATGCGAGCATGGTTCTTCCATGTGAATTGCTCCGCACGCTTCGGCCCTTCCAAGCGAAGCCGTGCGCGTTCATTTTCATCTGTCAACAACGTCGTCAACGCATTTCTGATTTCATCAACGGACATCGGATCGAACTGGACGGATGCGTTTCCGCCGATTTCCCCAAGGCTGGACGTATTCGAACAGCCGCAGGGCACGCCATAATGCATCGCTTCGATCAGTGATAATCCAAAGCCTTCGAAAAGCGACGGAAAGACATAGCATGCGGCATTTTCATACGCTTCCTTCATGTCTGCGGAATCCACGAAACCGCAGAATAGGATATCGTCTTTTGCAGGCGATTTTTCCGCTGTTTCATGGATTATTTCGCTGCCGGGCCAATCCGCTCCCGCCAAAACGAGCGGATAGTCATGCCGCAGTTCCTTCGGCAGACTTTCATAGGCTTGTACCAGACGGACATGGTTTTTTCCTGGATGTTCAAGTCGCGATACATAAAACACATAATGGCCAGCACGAAGCTTTGGATGGGCGGCCAGCCAGCCTGTCCGATGCGTTTCCGGCAGGCTTAATCCATTGTATGCGACATGGATTTTCTCATGCGGAACATGCCAGTAGTGTTCCAGATCGGTGGCCGTCGCATGGCTGACGGCTGTCACATTTTTGCTCCCGCGTATCAGCCATGGAAGCACTTTCTTGATATAGAAAGTCCGAAACGCATCATATTTGTTTTCAACATGATACTGCGACAGATCATGGACGACCGACAACGTGGGAACTGGATAGAACAGGAATGCCCGCCTATTCGCCGCCGTAATCAAACACGCATCGTATTTATTCCGAGAAATCGTAAACGGCACGATGAACGCATGATAGATCATGGAAAACACAGCACGACGCGTAAAACTCGGCATTTCAATCGTCTTGAAACCATTGAAATGATGAGACATGCCGGATTCGACAAGTAACGTCAGTTCATGGCCTTGCGCAGCCAGTTCGCGGATAACATGGCGAATATAGACCGATATGCCGGAACGGCCATCGTCGAACGGAACGCATGACACAAGCAAACGCATATTCAGGCTACTCCTAAATACCTTGTATTAAAGCATTACCGCTTTTCCAGACCGAACACTTTCAATCTCCGCTTTCACCACGCGGATCGTCTCCATCGCCGATGCGGCCGTAACCGTTGTCGGTTTGACGCCTTTGCGGATGCAGTCGAAGAAATAGGCTTGTTCGTTAAAATATGGGCCAGCAGTCGTGATGTTCAAGCCGCTTTTCAGTTCTGCAAGACTGGAGGCCAGATCGACTTCTTCCGGAGCGCCGCCTTTATAGACCAATAGCGCAGGCTTGTTGCGGCTGTTGAATTCCAGCAAACCGTTTTCAAAGAACGCACGATAGGCAGCCGTGAACGGGAAGCCCTGCGGTGTGTCCGCACTGCCTTCTGCGCTCACGATAATATTGCCATCATACAGATATTGCGTGAAATTATGGAAGATGCCGCCCTGTGTACGGTTGTCATAGCTAACACCATGGGAAAGAACGGCTTTCGGCGTACCAAGCATCCACAAAATCGCATCTGTGTCATGAATATGGCGGTCGAAAATCTGCATACCGCCGCGCTCTTCATCCAAAAACCATCCTTCGTAACCGACCGATACGCCGCCAATGCGCGTCATGGACAACGCTCGCAGTTCACCGAATATCTTTTCGTCGATGGCTTTCTTCAAATAGACATATTCGTCCCAAAAACGCAAAACCTGCCCGATCATGAAGTTCTTGCCAGACTTCTCCGCAGCAGCCGCCATTTCGCGGCAGCATTCGACGTTCAGCGACATCGGCTTCTCGCAGAACACATGGCAGCCTTTCTCCAAAGCCTGAATTGCGAACGGCTTGTGAAGATAAGTAGGGGCACAGACGAATACGACATCGAAATCGCCTTCCGCAATCATGTCCGCCCCATCCGCATATGTTTTCTGCACGCCGAGTTCGCTTGCCGCCATGGCGCGACGCTCTTCGCGGGCATCCGCCATCGCCAGCAGTTTCACATCCTCATGCTTCAACAGCAACTGCCCATGGGAACGCCCCATATTACCATATCCAATCAATCCGACTTTAATCATGATCTGTTCCTTTTTAATTCATAATGCATAATTCATAATGCATAATTATTGTATGGTAAGCACTTAAAGCTTTTTATTTTGCAAAAAAGTACTTACGGCTTATGGCTCAAAGCTTATAGATTTCAAGCTTCCGCATGATATCGTTTTCATCTGCGCGAAGCGAATGACGAACCGCCGAGCCGCCGGAGGCCGTTGCAGTTACAGCATTCAGATTTCATATTCCACAACAAAAGACTTCGACATCTTGTCGGCCTCGGCGGCGAGGCATATTCGTGTCCATTAGTGTTCATTAGTGGTTCAAAATCAATGGTTATTTCTCCTCTTGCCAGTCTTCACCTGTCAATGTCCTAAACCGTTCCTGCAGAATGTATTTACGGTTCTTGCTACGTTCCGTCGCAAGACGCCGCAAATCACGAACTTCCGATTCCAATTCGTTGATTTTGATCAACTGTTGCTGTTGTGACTCGTCAAATGCCTCTTCCAAAAGCTTCCGCAACTGTGCACGAGCTTCTTTTAATTGCGCAAGCCGTTGTTCCTCAACGTTTTTCGGTTCTTTTTTCGGAACTTTCGCAAGCTTCTGGATTTCGCGGCTGAGTTTTCTCACTTCGCATTGCTGCTTCTCTTGCCGAACCATGCGATCATACATCGCATTGTCTTCGCCACGCAGTTTGTCCACTTCCTGAAAATGATCCGCCAACTGCCCCAAATACGCATCCATCGCCTCCGGATAAGCCTTACGACGCTTTTCAATCTCCTCCAGCAGATCTGGAGCGTTTGTGCGATAATACTGAAGCATGGCGTCTGCCTCCACATTCGGGCGGATGCGTTTCAGCGTTTCTGCAAGCTCCTCCTGTGCAACGGCGGCCAGGCAGGCCACCGCCGTCATCAGTATGACCATCATCTTCCGCATGGAATCTCTCCTCTTCTTCAACACTATTCGAATTTCACGGTCTTCGGACGCGCGGGCAATGGCTGATTCCCCTTACGCGCTTCTTCCAGCTCCGCTACTGCGTCTTCATCAATCCACCAATAAGCGCTGTAACCATCTCCGCCATCGTATTTTCCCAACACCGTCTTCGGCATGCCGAACCTGTTCCAATACAACAGACGGACGTAATTGATGTTCCATAACAAAACGTATGGGAATTCATCGTAGATGAGCTTGTCAATCTGGCGGCAGATTTCATTCCGCTCTGTCACGCTGAAAATAGCCTTCTGCTTTTCAATTAACGCATCGACGGCCGCGTTGCGGAATCCAGTGATATTGCTACCACCTTCGCGATCCGCTTCTTTCGACGACCACATGGATTCCGGATTCTTAAACAGGCCGGAGCTCCACGCCGCCCACGTCATGTCGAAGTTGTACGCATCCATATCCTTCGCCCAAGCCGACCAGTCTTTCGTCTCGATGGTCATCTTGATGCCGACGTCCTTCAACGCCGAGCCGAACATCGTGACATATTTGTCCGTACTGCCGCCACGATTCAAAAAGACGAAACTAAATTCCTTACCATTCTTTTCCAGAATACCCGTGGCGGGATTCGCCTTCCAACCGGCCTCCGCCAAAAGTTTCCGCGCGGCGGCTGGATCGAATTTCACCAATTCGTTCTTGCACGGATGTTCCGCGTCATACAAGTCTTCCCAGAAGGAACGATGCATGAAATATTGGCTGTACATCATCGTCGTGTTCATCGTCTCACGATCAACCAAATGCGCAAGCGCCTTGCGGACACGGACATCGTCAAATGGCGGCCGCCGCATGTTCATCGCGAAACCTTGGAAACCCACTGGACTGTAGTTGTAGATCGACTGCTTCACAACCCAGTTCTGCCGTACCGCTGGCACGCGCTCTTCGATTTTGTGCCACTGGCTGGCCGTATAGACGTGGAAGACATCGATTTCACCTTTCAGAAACGCTTCGAATGCGTTATCCTGCTCCTCGAAGAAGACGCATTTGATTTCATCGAAATTATTGAGATTCTGCTGGTTCTTCCAACCGTTCCGCCACCAGTCATGACGCCGTTCGAGAACCAAATAGAAACCTTCCTTCAGCTCTTTGATACGATACGGGCCAGACACGACGGGAAACTCAAAATTGATTTTGTTGAAATCCTTTCCTTCCCAAATATGCTTCGGCAGGATTTCCATGCCGCCGGCTGCGCCAAGATTCTGCCAGTGGACTTCTTTCGCACGAAAGCGAACGGCTTTTCCATCATCCACGATTTCAGGAACTTCCAGACGTTCAAGAGCCAGTTTGTGCGCTCCGGTCATGTTCTTTGGATCAACGATGGTCTTGTATGTCCAGACAACATCTTCCGCCGTCACAGGCTTGCCATCGCTCCAACGTGCCGCCGGATCCAGCCAGAATGTGAATTCCAATTTGTCATCGGAAATCGTCCATTTTTCCGCCAACGCGCGATCGTACTCCAGCGTGCTCGAATCCATTTCGATGAGGCTTTCGAACATCGCACCAAATACACGGGCACTCATGGTATTGTTGTCAAGCAAATAGTTAAGACTCTTGGGCGACGCGCCAAGATACTCTTTGAGTAGTCCGCCCTGCTCCGCCAACGGGCTAGCGACCGGATCAGGCTTATCAATCCGACTGGCCTTCGGATAAAAGTCCACCGCGAACAGCATGGACGACAACATCAAAACGACGACGAGGCTGATTTTCTTCATGGGTTAGCTCTCCTTCTTCGATCGGTCACAGGCCAAGAACGCCAGGGGCCAGATAATACAGCCGTCCGGGCTGAAGCTGAACTGCGGCGGCTTTCATCAACGGATTGTTCGCCGAACGCATCTCTATCAGAGTATCCCAGAAGCGGCTGCGCACGCCATAACGGACGACGCACGGCTTCTCCGTGTTTGCGAACTCACGCGCCTTCGCAAGAGCTTCCTCCATGCCGCCCAATTCGTCGATAAGCCCTAATTCCAAAGCTCTTGCGCCACTAACGACACGGCCATCCGCAAATTCCGCATGGCGGACGGCATCTTCGTCCGCATACGCGGGACGTCCCGCAGCCACGATTTTCGCAAATTCGCCGAACGATTCGTCGATATGCTTCTGAAGATACGATTTCTCCGCATCGGTCAAATCACGCATCATCGACATCATATCCTTCATGTTACCAGATTTGAAGACGACTGGCTTGACGCCGATCTTCTCCGCTAAACCTGTAATATTATAGGAAGACATAATGACGCCGACGCTGCCCGTCATCGTCATCCTGTTCGCGACAATCCAGTCGCCGCCAGCCGCCAAATAATAGCCACCGCTCGCACCAAGGCTGTGCATGCATGTCACAATTTTCTTTCCGGAAGCACGGCAGTCCTGCAACGCCTTGTGGATTTCATCCGTCGCCACGATCTCCCCGCCAGGAGAATCCATGTCCAGAACGATCGCTTCTACATTCTTGTTCTTCTTCAGCTCTTGGAAAATCTTGCAAAGGTCTCCAGCGGAAGCGATTCCAGTGGCGCCACGACCGCGCATGATGATGCCTTTCACATCAACCACTGCGATTTCACGCTTGCTGTCGGTTTTCACGATGACACGGCGCGTCAGATCGCCTTTTGCCGTCAACTCGTTGCCGCCCAATGATGTAGAGACTTCGCCGATCTGCGTATCAACAAACGAACCGATGCAGGCTCCTAAAGCGCATAGGCCGACAATCGCCAAAATCGGCAGCAGGATAAAGAAAATCAGCATGGCGATCAGAAAGCCCCACAGCCATCCATGGGAACGCTTTCCAGCATACGGGCAGACGACTGGACCAACACGATGATATGTCGTATGCGGTTGTTGCGGAGGCTGTTGCGGCGGAATCTGATAATAACCGCTCATATTCGATGGAGGCGGAGGAGGAGCCTGGTAGTAGCCGCCTTGAGGCGGAACTTGCTGGCGGTAATCCTGCTGCATGTTGACAGGCGTCGCCATCGGCGGCGGCGCTCCGACGCCGCCCGCCGGTTGCGCCATGGCTGGATTTTCCTGCGCTCTCTGATTGTCCAACGGCTGCCCGTTCTGTTCGCTCATGATTCAACCCTCCGCATATTTCGTTTTGAATGGCCCTGTGACACAAGGCGGCGGCTCCGCACGTTACTGATTATTGTTCTGCGGTGCCGTTTCCTTCAAATTGTAGTCTTTGCCTTGCTGCGCGACTCGCGCATGCTCTACTTTCAAATAACCGGACGCACGGCTCAATTGCGGATAGCCGCCGTCCGCCACGTAATAAACCTGCTGCCGCAACTTCACAATCTCACCGATCATGCTGTAAACGGAATACGAATACAGATGCGGCCCAACCTGTATGAGAATATGAATAGCACTCGATCCATCGACATCCATCTGCGGAACGGACGACCCCATGAACGGCCCCAGACGGAAGACACCATAGACCAGTTCGTCATCCTCCACGCGCAGACACCACATGCTGCCGACTGAATCCGTGAACTGGATCAGCTTTACTTTCACGTTGCGGATCTGGTCTGTCTCCTTCTTCATCGGCAAGCCGATGACTTTTTCCTTAAGGACATTTCCTTCTTTCACTTCCACGAGAATCGGTTCGGACGCGCAGACATGCGGCAACCGATGATGCTCGATATGCGCCTCAATTTTATACACATCTGGCCGTTGCATGTCAAACAGCGTGTTGATGTCCAAAACAAGCTGACGGTTCAGGCCTGGAGCGAGAATGATGTCTTCCATGGGATTCGCCGATGGATCAAGGCATTTGACCATCTGCCCGGACTGGCGGCGAATGACAAACGTCAATTTGCCGCGTTCAGTTGCATCTGCGCCGCCGAAAACAAGCGTGTTGCCGCTGTAGTTGCGAACGGTCAGCCGCAATTTCACGCGTTCGTAGCGAAGATAGCAGTTCTGCTCGGATTCCAGTTTCATGCCCAGCTGGGCATGCGCGCCAACGCCCAACAGCATCATGGCACCCGCTATAACCAATAATTTCCGATAAGCCATCTTGTTCTCCTTTTATTCCAATCTCTTTTCCAAATGCTTCATTTCATGGATGTTGCGGACTTCTTCCGCGTTCCAGCGCGGCGAACAGCGCATCCGCCACCGCTTCCGCATCCGTCCAATTATTGCATTTGACCCCTTGCAAAGGACATTGTTTCTTGAAACATGGACTTTTAGAACATCCGCTCCGAAAAACCACATGCAGGCCTGGCCCGTAGGGCCCCGTCAATACGGGATCGGTCGCCCCGAACAAAGCGACACAGGGCTTCTTCAACGCCGCCGCGATGTGCATGGGACCGCTGTCGTTCGTCAGCAGCGTGTCGCTTCTCGCCAACAGCCCTACCAGCCCCCACATATTGCTTTTTCCCGCCAGATTCAGCGGCTTCGCTGTTTTGCAGCTAGACACGACCTGTTCGCAAAGAGGCCGTTCATCAGGAGCGCCTAACAACCATATACGAACGCTTTCCTGCTTTCTAGAAACGGCATCCAATACGGTTGAGAAAAATTCCGATGGCCAGTTCTTGCTCGGCCATCTAGAAGAGCAACCGACGGCCAAAACAGGCCCGTCCCCTTCGCATTCCGCCAACAGTTGATCCGCAGTCGCCAACCAATCAGGATTGACGTTCAAATCCGGAATCCGCAACTCTCCGCAGCCCGGAAATGCCTGCCGTACCAAATCGCCGTTTTTCTCCACGGCATGGCGATGCTTTTCCACTGGCGCATATTTTTCCGTATAGAACAACGGCGAAAATTCACGGCCCGTCGAAAAACCAATCCGCCGCGGCGCACGGCTGGCCCACGACATCAGTCCGCTTCGCAGAAGTCCTTGAAAATCAATGGATACATCATATTGTTCCTTTCGCAGATCCTCTAAAAACGCCTTTCTCGCGTCTCCATGCCAGATCCGTGAACGTGGAAATTTCACGATGCGATCCACGCCTGGAAACATTCCCAGAATACCCGCCAGACTGTCGTTCACCACCCACGTCAGCGATTCCAGTTCGCTTCCCAAATGGCGTCGAAGCATGTCAACCGCCGGAAACGCGTGGACCACGTCTCCTAGACTGCTTGGTTTTATAACCAATAATCTCACGGTTGACTCCTTTTAATTCTTTTGGTCTTATCGGCCAACGGCCAGACGATCCGCCAGACGGGGCGGCAACCCCGCATCGATAATCTTCTGTTGCGTCGTCGCGACATCGTATTCGACGCGGCAAAGCTGAACTAGCGATTCTTCCGGCGAGAAAAGCGCGAACGCCGCCCGCGGGTCGCCGTCGCGCGGCTGGCCGACACTTCCGACATTGATGAGATATTTCCTGTTCTGGGCGATCTGAACGCTTTCATAGAAACCGCCCGTAATCGTTAAGTCGTTCTTTTCGAATGCCAACGGCACATGCGTATGCCCCATGAAACAGATGGCGAAAATCTGATACTGGAAGCAGGTTTCCGCACTGAAACGGTCAAAAATGTACCCCCAGCCGCTAGGGATGTCCAACGTTCCATGAACCAACTGGAAGCGGCCGAAACGCGGCAAAGCGCAATGCAGCGTATAAGGCAATGTCCGCAGCCATTCCATGTCTGCTGGACCCAACTGCTTGCGCGTCCATTCCACGGCGGCCGCCGCCAGCGGATTGAAGCCAAGCGTCTCTTTTCCATTGGAGACATATTCGTCATGGTTGCCTTTCACGATACCGACGAGATTGTCGCCCAGCCCACGTAAAATGTCCAGGCATTCCTTCGGATTCGCATTGTAACCTACGACATCGCCGATACATGCGTATTTTTCAACGCCAAGCTCACGGCATGCCGCCAAAACAGCCTCAAGGGCTTCCAGATTTCCGTGGATGTCTCCTAAAATCGCGTACTTCATAATAACCGTTCTATCTATGTTCCATATGCAAACTGACGTTTTTCACCATTCCGTCAGCGATTTTTCAATTGTTCAGACTGTGGATCGGCGCCGGTATGTGGCCACCATATTGGATAAACCGCGCGGACTTGCCGATGTTCGGAACTGGCATGACCGTGCCGCCACCGAACAGGCCGCCGAACTCGACGCGGTCGCCGGCCTTCTTGCCGGGCACGGGAATAAACCGCACCGCCGTCGTTTTCTTGTTGATCATGCCGATTGCCATCTCGTCCGCGATCATCGCGCTCAACGTTTCCGCCGGCGTGTCACCTGGCACGGCGATCATGTCCAAACCGACGGAGCAAACGCATGTCATCGCCTCAAGCTTCTCAATGCTCAATTCGCCGCGTTCGGCCGCTCCCGCCAAGGCAGAATCCTCCAACACGGGAATGAACGCACCGCTCAAACCGCCGACGGACTGTGATGCGAATGCGCCGCCTTTCTTTACGGCGTCGTTCAGCATTGCGATGCACGCCGTCGATCCGGGCGCTCCAATTGCATCCAAACCAAGCATATAGAGAATTTCACCGATACTGTCGCCGACCTTTGGCGTCGGCGCCAACGACAAATCAACAATACCAAAACCAATGCCAAGCCGTTTCGCGACTTCGCGGCCGATCAGTTCGCCACAACGCGTCACGCGGCAACTGGTCTGCTTGATTTCTTCCGCTAGATCGTCCAGACCGAGATTTTCCGCACCGTCATGCTCAATCCGCCGTTCCAACGCACGTCTCACGACGCCTGGGCCGCTGACGCCAACGTTGATGACGACTTCCGGTTCACCATGTCCATGGTATGCTCCCGCCATGAACGGATTGTCCTCTGGCTGATTCGTGAAAACCACAAGCTTCGCGCAGGCGAAACCGTCCTGTTCGCGACTGCCTTCCGCCAACTGTTTGAGGATCTTGCCAAGCTTGCCGACCGCCGTCATGTTGATACCCGCGCGGCTTGAACCAACGTTGATGGATGCGCAGACTTTTCCCGTCGAAAGCAATGCTTGTGGAAGTGTCTCAATCAGAATGTCATCCGCCGCACTTGCACCTTTCTGGACTTGCGCGCTGTAACCGCCGATGAAATCAACGCCGACGGAACGCGCCGCCTGATCCATCGCCTTCGCCAATGCGACAAATCCCGCCGCGTCATGACCGGCCGCCACGTCGGCGGCTGGACTGACCGCTAGCCGCTTGTTCACGATCGGCACGCCGTATTTCGTCACAATCTGGTCGCAGACGTCCACGAGATCGCCTGCGTATTTTTCAATCTTGTTGACGACGCGGCGGCACATGACATCCACGTCCTGATGGCGACAATCCAAAAGATTGATGCCCATGGTGATGGTGCGCACGTCCAGATTATCCTTCTGGATCATGCTTACCGTGCTGATGATTTGATCGGAACGCATCATATTCAATCGTCTCCTGACGTCAGGTTGTCAATGGCTCTCCCTCTCCTTCAAAACGTCCAGCATGACGAGCGGCGCGTCTGCGTACAGACGGAACACCCCCATGTCCAGCATCTGCCGCATCTTATCCGCCACGCCGATGTTCCACGCTCCAGGCAGGATGCCCGCCGCGCGGATTTTCGCGCATTTTTCCGCCGTCACATACTGATGGTGCATCACCAGCTCCT
>JAEEGF010307984.1_pt1 | contig 13390 bp, 9 predicted proteins | sample 9134171 | NCBI WGS metagenome assembly JAEEGF01 (sample SAMN16246542, study PRJNA631951) | gut metagenome | biome: gut microbiome; feature: rumen; material: AP-attached | host: Bos | place: Iran: Karaj | collected 2018-10
GTCAAGCGCCGCTCCGCAGCCGTCGAGATGCGTCTCCCCTCCACCTGGAGCGGCCTCACCGTCCACGTCTACGGCTTCACCATCGGCGCCGGCCGCGACAACCTCGGCCTCGGCTCCCCCTCCGCCTACGTAGGCACCGGAAATGTGGGGTAAGCCAGTGGTCAGTGGATAGTGACTAGTGACTAGTGACTAGTGGTCAGTGACTAGTGGACAGCCTGACGAAAGCAGCCCTGCGGGAGCAGGGCTGCTTGTTTATTTCTGGTTGGATGTCCTTGTTCTTGTCTTTTATTTCAGGTTGGATATCCTTGTCCTTTCGTTTATGAGCATTCGGTAGACGAGGGTGTAGGCTATCGAGACGCCGCTGGCGGTCATGCTTATATACTTTGGCCAGTCTTCGTTGCGGTAAGCAGTGCGTTTCTTCTGGGGTGTGGGCTCGATGTAGACGATGTCGTTCTGCTTGAGGTAGTAGAAGGGCGAGTCGAGGGCACTTGCCGAGGTGAGGTCGATCTCACCCACGGTGGGCTCGCCGTCCTCATAGCGTATGACCTTGACGTTGTCGCGCAGGCCGTCCATGGTGACGTCGCCACAGATGGCCAGGGCCTCGAAGATGGTGATGCGGTTGCCTTCGACCTGTATCATCTGCGGCTCCGTGACTTCACCGACGACGGTGACGTGGAAGCTGGGCATGGTGACGGTGACCGTCGGGTCTTTGACATAGCGTCCTTCCACCAGACGCCCTTCGATGGAGCGAGCCAGCTCGTCGAGGGTGAGCCCTGCGGCGGGAATCCTGCCGATGACGGGGTAGACGATGTTGCCGTCCTGCCCCACTAGGAAGCCGTCGGGCTCCTTGGCGGCCGACGTCTTGTCGGTATGTGCGCGGCGTGTGCCTTCGTTGAAGGGGTAGGTGCTCTGCGGTGTGCGGCTGTCCACGTGTATGACGAGGCGGTCGCCAGCGAAGATGGTGGTGGTGTAGTTGTTGACGATGGGCATCTCTTCGTCGCGTGGGGCGTCCTTGAGGTAGGCGTACTCCCTCTGTGAGCCGCAGGCGCAGAGCAGCAGCGTCACCAACAATACCGGCATGTAGAATCTCTTATCCATTTACTTTTTGCTTTTTACCTTTTCACTAGTCACTATCCACTAGTCACTATCCACTAATCACTGGTCACTGACCACTATCCACTAGTCACTATCCACTAGTCACTATCCACTGACCACTGGCCACTGACCACTAGCCACTGACCACTGGTCACTTCTTGACCCAAGGCATGGTGGGCAGTTCGACGCTCTTGAAGGCGGAGAAGAGGCCCGACGACGAGGCTTTGTCCTTGCCGTAGATGTCGGCAACGATGTCTTTGTACTTCTCCATCAGCGGTCCGCGACGCAGTTTCAGGGTGGGCGAGAGCAGGTTGTTGGCCGCTGTCCACTCGTCGGCAACTATGCGGAACTGCTTGATCTGCTCGTGCGGAGCCAGGTTCTTGTTGTATTCGTCGAGCACCGAGCGCATCTTCTTCTGCACCTCGGGTAGGGTCACCAGCTCCACGTTGTCGCGGTAGTGCTGTTTGTGCTTCAGCGCCCAGTAGTGCAGGGTGTTGAAGTTAGGGCTGATGATGGCGGCCACCTGCTTCTCGTTCTCGCCGATGACCATGACCTGCTCGATGTATTCCGAGTCGCGCAGCATGTTCTCTATCAGCTGCGGCGCCACATATTTGCCCGCCGAGAGCTTGAAGATGTCTTTCTTGCGGTCGGTGATCTTCAGGTATTTGCCGCTGACGAGCTCGCCGATGTCGCCGGTGTGGAACCATCCGTCTTTGTCGATGACCTGCGCCGTGTATTCGGGGTCTTTGTAGTAGCCCAGCATGACGTGCGGTCCGCGGGTGAGTATCTCGCCGTCGTCGCCGAAGCTCACCTCCACGCCCTCCAGTATCGGACCCACGGTGCCTATCTTCACCTGGTGGTGTGCCGGGTCGTTGACGGCAATCACGGGCGAGGTCTCGCTGAGGCCGTAGCCCTCGTAGATGCTGATGCCTGCTGCGGCGAAGAGACGCACCATGTTGGGCTGTATCGAGCTGCCGCCGGTGATGACCGTCAGCCGTTTGCCTCCGAATTTCTCGCGCCACTTGCTGTACACGGCCTTGTCGAGGAACCACTGTGCCAGCTGGTAGAAGAGGCTCACTTTCTTTATCAGCGTGTAGTCGTAGCGTTTGCCGTGGCTGAAGGCCCAGTCGTATATGCGCTTCTTGATGCCGCGGAAGTCCTTGCCGGCGGCGTAGAGCTTGTCGTACACCATCTCGAGCACGCGGGGCACGGCGCAGAAGCCGTCGCCCTGTATCTCGAGCATGTTCTGCTGTATGGTGCCCAGGTTTTCGGCATAGTAGATGCTCACGCCTTTCACCTGCCAGTGGTAGTTGAGCGAGCGCTCGTAGATGTGGTTGAGCGGCAGGAAGCTCAGCGCGCGGCACGTAGAGTCCATAGGATTCACCTGTGCGTGTGCGAGGAAGTTGCTGCAGAGGTTGCGGTGGCTGAGCATCACGCCCTTGGGCAGACCTGTGGTGCCGCTGGTGTATATCATTGTCATCCAGTCGTCGGGCTTGATCTCGCGCTTGCGGCGCTCTATCTCGCCCATCCACTTGTCGCGGTTGGCGATGCCGGCCTTCAGTATCTCGAGCATGCGGTGCTCGTCGTCTACGCTCATGAGGGTGTATACCTGCGGCTTGTGCTCCATCTGGTCGAGGGCCGGACGCAGGCGTCCCAGCAGCACCTTGGTGCTCACGAAGACCGCCGTGGCCTCGCTGTGCTTCAGGATGTGCAGATAGCTCTCGGTGTTCAGCGTCGGGTATATCGGCACATGTATTATGCCGCTCATGGCCAGCGCCATATCGATGAAGTTCCATTCCGGGCAGTTGGCACTCATGGTCACCACGCGGTCGCCTTGTTTGAGGCCCATTTCACACAGGCCGTAGGCAAGATAATGGGCGTATTTATAGTAGTCGTGCGACGAGTATTTCACCCATTCGCCGTTCACTTTACCCGCCAGGATATCCTCTTTAGGATATTGCTCCACAAGCAAATCCAGCAGGTCGAAGGTTCTTGTAATCTCTACCATGTTCGTTGTCTTTAAAAATGCAAAAGTACGCTTTTTCTACGACACTATCAAAAAAAAAGTTAATTTTAACATTTGGGAGGTCAGTGGTCAGTGAAAGTTAAGAGTTATGAGTTAAGAGTTATGAGTTATGAGTTAGTGGGTAGTGGATAGTGATTGGTTTGCTCGTCAGGCTCGCAGGCCGTGACCGGAGGTCAGGCAGCAAGGTTGTCGGCATAGCCGACGGCATACCACCAAGTTCCAGGTTTAAGGTTTAACGGCGAATTACTCGAATTTAACTAATTAGGGGCGGGGGCCGGTCAATTACTGGCGAATTACTCGAATTTTTCGCCGGCGGCGGTGCCTAGCGTGGGGTATGGGGCGGCCTGCGGCCTCAAAATCTCAAAAAAATCCACTCAAAAATCTAAAAAAATATCCAGATAATAGTTGACTGATTTTAAAACTGATTTTTGAATGATTTTGAGCGAAGCGACCATTAGTGGGCAGTGGGCAGTGACTAGTGGTTAGTGGACAGTGGTCAGTGGAAGGTGAAAGGTGGAAGGTGAAAGGTGAGACTTGTCGGCCGAGCCGACGGCACACCAGTGGTTAGTGGTCAGTGACTAGTGGTCAGTGGATAGTGGTCAGTGGTCAGTGGTTAGTGGCTAGTGACTAGTGGCCAGTGGGTAGGGGGAAGAAAAAAAAAATTTTGTCATGTCGGGCGGATTGTGTAACTTTGCAAAACGAATATTTGTAAAAAGATGATGAAAAGAATAGCTTTAATTGTTGTCGCTGTGATGTTTGCAGCAGCGGCTAATGCTCAGTTCGCCCTCGGTCTGCAGGGTGGCTACTACGGAGAAAAGAGCGTCAACTCGTGGAACGACGACTTCCACAAGTCGGCCACCTGGCTGGCAGGCCTTCAGGTCGGCTACAAGCCCATACCGAAACTTTTCGTCGGCGTCATGGGCGGCTACCTCAGCACCTCGGCAGAAGGTATGCTGACTTCGTACACGGGCGACCTCGACGGCGTGGGTCAGGTACACACGTTCACCAACCTCGACACGCTGACCAAGCGCAATGGCTGGACGGTGCAGCCTTTCGTGCGCTACGAGATCTTCAGGTACGGCAACATCCACTTCCACCTGATGCTGCAGGGCACGATACGCAGCATGGGCTACACCAACATCACGACAAGCTACAACGGCTACAAGAACGGTGGCGAGCTGATAGAGGCCGACCCCTACGACGACAGCGTGCGCAACTTCACATGGAGCGTGAGCCTGCGTCCGACACTCACCTATGAGTTTTCGGAGCATTTCAACGCCGAGCTGAGCCTCGACTTCCTCAGCGTGGGCTATATCGTCGACAAGGAGTACCGCGACGCCGACCGCCCCGGGCACTACCACATGGTCGACGGCGAGAAGAAGCAGGATGTGCTGACTACCAGCACCATGTATGCCGGCCTCAACACCCTCATGGAGACCCTCCGCTGGGAAAGCCCGATGCTGCGCTTGGGATTTAACTATACGTTTTAAAGTGACCAGTGGCTAGTGATCAGTGGCCAGTGGTTAGTGGCTAGTGGTTAGTGGTTAGTGGTCAGTGACTAGTGGATAGTGGCTAGTGATTAGTGGATAGTTATGTCAGTTAAGGATTACAAAGAACTGATTGTTTGGCAAAAGGCGATGCTGGTGGCTGAACAGGTTTATGTCTTGGTAAAGAAGTTGCCGAAGGAGGAATTATTTGCACTGTCGGACCAGATGAGGCGCTGTGCGGTGTCGATACCCTCAAACATAGCGGAAGGACAGGAACGTAATACTACGGCTGATTTTCTTAGGTTTGTAGGAGTAGCACAGGGTTCTAGGTCGGAATTGGAGACGCAGTTGCTTCTGTGTGAAAGGGTGGGGTATCTGAAACGGGAGGATACGGAGGTGTGTTTGGGCTTGCTCAAGGAGATTGGCAAAATGTTGAATACGATAGTAAGTAGATTGTCAAACGATAAAAGTGGTCAGTGAATAGTGGCCAGTGGCCAGTGGGCTGCCGCGGTTGGACTGCGTAACATCACTAGCCACTAACCACTGAACACTAGCCACTGGCCACTTAAAGATAGTAAGTAGATTGTCAAACGATAAATAAAGTCCAGCAAAGGCCTTTGTTGTTGGTGCGCCAGCCCACTGGCCACTAGCCACTAGCCACTGGCCACTTAAAGTATGTATTCTAAAGAACAAGGATTATACATTGCGCATTGCGACGACGGGGCGCTGAGCATTGTGGGGCGCATGGCCAACCGCCATGGGTTGATAGCCGGTGCCACGGGTACCGGCAAGACGGTGACGCTGCAGGTCATGGCCGAGACGTTCTGCCAGGCCGGCGTGCCGTGCTTCATGGCCGACATGAAGGGCGACCTGAGCGGTATCAGCCAGGCCGGACAGATGAGTGGCTTCATAGAGAAGCGCAAAGACAAGTTCGGCGTGCCCAACCCCGAGTTCCAGGCCTGCCCGGTGCGTTTCTACGATGTCTATGGCGAGCAAGGGCACCCCATACGTGCCACTGTGAGCCAGATGGGTCCACAGCTGCTGAGCCGTCTGCTGGGCTTGAACGACACGCAGGACGGCGTGCTGAACATAGTGTTCCGCATCGCCGACGAGCGCGGCCTGCTAATCCTCGACATGAAGGACCTGCGCGCTATGCTCGACTATGTGGCCAAGCATGCCAAGGAATACACGACGCAGTACGGCAACATCAGCACCGCCACCGTGGGTGCCATCCAGCGCGCCCTGCTGCAGCTCGAGAACCAGGGCGCCGACAAGTTCTTCGGCGAGCCGAGCTTCGATATCTTCGACCTGCTGCAGACCGAGGGCGGCAAGGGTGTGATGAGCGTGCTGGCTGCCGACAAACTCATGCTGCAGCCCAAGCTTTACAGCACCTTCCTGCTGTGGCTTATGAGCGAACTCTACTCCACGCTGCCAGAGGTGGGCGACCAGGAGCTGCCGCGTCTGGTGTTCTTCTTCGACGAGGCCCACATGCTCTTCGACGAGACACCCAAGGCACTGGTGGACAAGATCGAGCAGGTGATACGCCTGATACGCTCCAAGGGCGTGGGCATATACTTCGTGACACAGAACCCGACAGATATACCTGACAACATACTGGGGCAGCTGGGCAACCGTGTGCAGCATGCGCTGCGCGCCTACACCCCCAAGGACCAGAAGGCTGTGCGTTCCGCCGCCGAGACTTTCCGCGCCAACCCGGCTTTCAAGACCGACGAGGCCATCACCGAGCTGGAGACCGGCGAGGCGCTGGTGAGCTTCCTCGACGAGAAGGGTGCACCCTGCGTGGTGCAGCGCGCCAAGATACTCTTCCCTCTGAGTCAGATTGGCGCCATAACGCCCGAACAGCGCAGCGCCATCGTGCGCTCGAGCCGCATCTATGGCAAGTATGACACGATGGTGGACCGTGAGAGTGCCTTCGAGGTGCTCATCAAGGAAGCCGAGGAGAATGCCGTCGTGGAGCAGGAAGAGGCTCCCGTGGTGCAGCCCAAGGGCGGCAAGGCCGCTCCCGTCGAGGCGGCTCCCAAGAAGAAGAGCGGCATCGGCAGCAAACTGCTGAAGGCGGCCCTCACCGCCGTGACAGCCACCTTGGCCACCGCCGCCGGCACCGCCGTGAGCGACGCCGTGAGCGGCAAGAAGACCAAGAGCAAGACCAGCATGGGGCAGAAGATCGTGAAGAACACGACGTCGAGCCTCACGCGGACGCTGACGCGGGATATACTGGGGAATTTGATTAAGTAGGGGAGAAGAGAGGTCAGTGGCCAGTGGACAGTGACTAGTGACTAGTGGCTAGTGGACAGTGACTAGTGGTCGGCCGGAGGCCTCAAAATCTAAAGAAAATCTACTCAAAAATCTTTAGAAAATCTACTCTAAAATCTTTAAATATCTATTTTTGTATGATTTTCACACTGATTTTTGACTGATTTTGAGCGAAGCGACCTAATCACTTGGGGGTCGGCCTACGGCCTCAAAATCTCAAAAAAATCCACTCAAAAATCTAAAAAATTATCCAGAAAATAGTTGACTGTTTTTAAAACTGATTTTTGAATGATTTTGAGCGAAGCGACCATTAGTGGGCAGTGGGCAGTGACTAGTGACTAGTGGACAGTGGCCAGTGGTCAGCCCCTTCTTTTGGGGTTGTAGTTTTGGCCGGCAAACAGTTTACAAAGAATAAATTTCGTACAGTAAAACGATATTTTTTCGTTTGACTGTACGAAATTTTGTATATTTGCAGTGTGAAAAAAGAATGTAATAATGAGGGAAGATGCTTTAAATCAGGTAGGTAACATTCCATTTGCTCCGTCGGTGCTGCTGTGTTTGTTTCCCCAAACGAAGCAAATCAGCGATAAGGCACGGTATCTGGAACATGACGGCCGTATCATCAGACTGAAAAGAGGTCTGTATGTGAGGAGTGCGGAAGATGGCGCCATGCCGGTGCCATTCCTTATCGCCAACCATCTATATGGTCCGTCGTATGTCAGCTTCCAGAGTGCGTTGCGACATTATGGACTGATCCCTGAACGGGTATACGAAACACAGTCGATGACCATCAAGCACAACCGCAGCTTCGACACCCCACTGGGGAGGTTTACCTATCGCAGCTGTGGCGTGGATTATTTCCCCATCGGCATCCGCCAGGAACAGGAGGGTCAAGACACCTACCTCATCGCCTCTCCTGAGAAGGCCTTGTGCGACCTGCTCCTCAAGACCGCCGGCATCGCTGTGTCAAGTTCCAAGAAGTTGGAGGCGTATCTGGCCTCTGATTTGCGGTTCGAGATGGATGCATTGGGTACTTTCGATGTCAAGTTGCTGGAGCAATGCCGCGAACACGCTGCGGTGAAGGCCGAGCTTATAACCCATTTGATAAACCTTGTACGATGAACAGAGATATATTTGAACAGATGTTGTCGCGATACCCGATGGACAGCGTGGATGCACGTCGCAACGCCACTTACGAGGTGTTGCAGCAAGTGGTGCTCAGTGGCCTATACCGCGGAGGCTTTTTTAGCGAGGCCGCTTTCTATGGCGGCACCTGCCTGAGAATCTTCCACGGCTTGGAGCGTTTCTCGGAAGACATGGATTTCACATTGCTGAGAAAAGACCCATCGTTCTCGATGGAGAAATATTTCCCCGCCATCATAGACGAATGCCGTCTGCTGGGACGCGAAGTGGAGATTACCCCCAAGAACAAGCAGTCGTTCGGCCAAGTGGAGTCGGCATTCTTGAAGGACAATACCGATGTCTATGACCTCTCGTTCCGCACGGAGAAAAGCATAAAGGTGAAGATTGAGGTGGACACGCAGCCGCCGCTGGAGTTCGACACCGAGGAGCGACTGCTGCTGCAACCCTTCTCGTTCATGACACGCTGTCTGACGCTCCCCAATCTGTTTGCCGGCAAGATGCACGCCTTGGTGTTCCGCACTTGGAAGAACCGCGTCAAGGGCCGTGACTGGTACGATTTCGAGTGGTATGTGCGTAACAGTGTCCCACTGAACTTCCATCATCTTCAGGTGAGGATCAGAGAATTTAACGGCAAGGAGTTGGGCAAGAAGCAGTTTGCCGAACTGCTCAAAGAGAAGTTGGCTTCAGCAGACATGACCCAGGTGAAGAGCGACGTCAAGCCTTTTCTGAAGAACGCTCATGATATTGACATCTGGAGCAACGACTATTTCCTGCAGCTTGCCGACATGATACGGTACGAGTAATTTTTAAGTGGACAGTGGTCAGTGGCTAGTGGCTAGTGGTCAGTGGACAGTGGAACGGCGAATTATCCGAATTTTGCGAATTTTGGGGCGGGAGCCGGTCAATTACTAGCGAATTACTCGAAAAGTGGACAGTGGACAGAGGTTAGAGATGTTCGTTTGGCGCCAACAAAACATTTGTCCCCATCACTCCCCTCTCACTCCCTCTCACTCCCCTATCACTCCCAGAGGCCTCCGGCCGACCCCTATCCCACGCCAGGCAACGCCTCTGGCGAAAAATTCGAGTAATTATTCGCTAGATTTGATTTTATTCAGCGGTGCTGACTCGCTTTATTCTTTTTATTTCAGTGGTGCTATTCGCTGTATTGTCTCTGATTCAAAGGTGCTCATGGGCATACCACGCAGGCTTACCACATCACCCTTTCAGGGGTCGCCAAAAATCAACCGGCTCCCGCCCCACTGACCACTATCCACTGTCCACTGACCACTGGCCACTAGCCACTGACCACTATTTCTACTCCTTCATTCGTATCATCACGCTGCCGTGGCTCTGCCAGGCGGCTATCAGCTTGCGGTAGTTGGCGTAGTCGCTCACGGGCACCAGGCTCTTCTCGAGCTTCAGCTTGCGCACGACTTTGAGCTTGTTGCCGCTCTGCTTCACGGTCACCTGCATGGAACCCACGCCGTCGAACGACAGCTTGTCGTTGACGCCGCCCATGAGCTTCATGCCCTTGGGCAGGGTGTAGGTGTCGGTCTGTGCCAGGTCGCAGGCACCGCTCTGCAGAGGTGTGGTGCGCGTGAGTGCTAGGCTGCGGGCACTCACCGCCGGCTCGCCGGCGAGGGGGGCGAGACTGAGACGGTAGAAGCCGTCTTCGAGGGTGTCGAAGTCTGCCTCGGGGCTGTTGTCGGCCTTGAGGGTCGCCACCTCGTCATGTGCTTCGCCATAGAGCTGTATGGGTGCTTTGCTACGTATGGAGAGACGGTATTCGAGGGTGTCGATGATGACGCTCACCATGTCCATGTTCTCGCCGCTGACGAAGGCTCGGTAGCCCTCGTTGACAAGGATGGCGGCCAGCAGGGCGGCCTTGTCGGCAGCGGTGCCGCAGCCGGTGTTCCATGTTACGGTCGGTGAGGCGACGGTATATCCGAGGTGGCTGGGGTCGATATCGTTGAGGTGTATGTTGTCAACGACATAGTTGCGCATGGCGCTCACCTGCTCTTTTACGCCACCTTTGCCCTGCACCTTGCCCATGGCGTCGGAGGCTTCGGTGAAGGTCTGGTCGCCCTCGGGAGTGTTGAACTGCGGTGTGCCGTTGAAGATGCGGAGCACGGGGATGTAGTCGGCAGGCATGTAAGGCTCGCGCGGTGCCTGCTGCAGGTTCTTGAAAGTGTAGTGGAGCACGCGGCTGTTGTTGTCGGTGTTGATAGACACGCTGCGTGTTATGTCTTTGTCGTCCATCTGCAGGTTCTGTGAGCCGTCGATGGCGTAGCTGAGGTTCATGCCGTCGTCGTAGTTGACGACAGCCTCAAGAGTCTCTACCGGACACTCGCGCCACAGCGGTATCCTTGCATTGAGGGTGTTGTGTTTGCGGTGTATGGTGTAGTCGACGACGATGGTGCAGCCCAGCTCCATGCCGGTGTGCACCATTGCGAGTTCGCGCAGGTGGTTGAAGCGGCCGCAGTCGGCACACTCTTCAGGCAGCTGGTAGACGAAGGCGTTCTGCGGCATGTTGACGCGTGTGCCGTCTTTCTGTATGGTGTACACCTCGTTGACGGTGAGCTCCTCGAAGTCGGGGTTGTAGACGACGAAGGTCTCGCCCTTGTCGGCGTAGGCCACCAATGCGCGGTTGCGGAGGATCTGCACCTCGTGGCGGTAGTGGTAGTCGGTGGTGCCGTCGGCGTTGAAGGTCCACTCATAGCGCAACAGCTTGTAGACGGCGTCGGGCTGCTGGGCGGTGGCGGTGGTGCCTATAAGGATTGCTATTGCTGTAAAAAGTATCTTTTTCATGGCTTTATTTCGTTAAGATTACCGGGGTTTGTGACACTTTTATCTGGTTCATGGCGCTGGCGCGGAAGGGCATCCAGTCGTCGGCATCGTAGACGCGCTTGCCGAAGAACATGCTTTCGCCGAAGGTGAGCTTGTTGCCCTCCATCTGGAAGCCGCAGCCGAAGCTGGCAGCGGGGTCGGCGATGCCGTCGACCATCGGGTAGTGGAACTGCTTGTATTCGTAAGGCAACGTGATGGTCTCCTGTATCTGGATGAGGCGCGAGCAGCGGTCGCTGAAGGGCTGCTGGCGTGTCTCCTTGCTGAAGTCGAAGTAGAGGTGGCTCATGGCGCGGCTGTAGAAGTTGCGCGCGGTGAGGGGGATGAACTCTATGACGTCCTTCTCCACGATGGCGAAGTGGGGGATGCGGTACTTGTAGGTGATGCTGACGGGCTGCTCGAGGTAGCGGTCGGGGTCGGTGTGCTGTATGTCGATGATTTCTGCCGTGGGTGCAATCTTGAGCAGTTCCAGCTCGAGGTTGCGGCGCCACTCGCTCTGGCGGGCGCTGAAGACACCGCGTACCGAGGCGTCGCTCTGTCCTTCGGCGGTGATGCTTATGGTGCCCGTGAGGGTGCCGTCCTTGTCGATGCTGCTCTCACCGCTGATGCGTATGTAGTGGTTCTCGGCAGGGGAGATGGGGGTTTCCATGAGGTCGCAGCCTTCGGCGGTGCCGATGAGGTAGCCCTGCTGCTGCTCGGCGCTGCTCCAGAGTTCTCTGACGTTGGGCACCCATGTGGGGTCGAGCATACGGAAGGAGCCGTCGCGCAGCTGCACGGCACAGACGCTGTGGTTGAACTGGTCGGCGGGTATGCGGTCTATGCGCTCGCCGGCCATGGTCATGGCGGCATAGGCCTTGAAGCCTGCTGCACGCAGGAAGCCTATCAGTGTGGAGGCCTTGTCTTTGCAGACGCCGCAGCGGTCTGTCATGTTCATCTCCTGGTTGTGGAGTGTGAAGCCCTCACCCTCGCCCATGGAGATGCCGGCATAGCGTATGTTGTCGGCCACCCAGTGGGTGAGGCGGCTGATGCTGTCCATCTCGTCCTTGGCGCCACGCAGCAGCTCGTTGACCTTCTTCTGCACGGCAGGGGTGGGCTTGAAGCTGCCGTAGCTCTCGTTGACACCGTAGAACCAGCGGCTCTTGGCCTGCCAGTCGGGACTGGTGCTCAGCAGCAGCTTGCACTGTATGTCGTTGTTGGCCAATGTGCGCGGCTCACGCTTGAGCGGCATGATGTCCTTGCCTTCAAAGGTGTAGCTTGTGCGACCTTCCTCTTCGGCAGCGGTGGTCGTCACTTTCAGCTCACCGTTGTATACTTTATATTGCAGTTTCTTGCTGTCGAGGATGTTCACCTGGTACACCTTGCTCTCCACAGGCTGGTCGCTCCAGAAGGGCACGATGTCGTAGAAGTGTCCGCGCATAGGCGGCACATAGCGGTCGTCGCTCTCGGGCAGAGCGGCGAAGGTGCCGTTGAGGCTTGGCAGCTCGGCGACCGAAGTGGAGCCAAGGTTCACCTGGGCTACCTCGATGCCGTCAGTCAGCAGGGCGTAGGTGTAGCCTTTCTTGTAGGTGCACACCTCCAGCTTGTCGCCGGGGTCCATGTGGCCTACCTCCACCATCTTCTGACTGGCACCCCAGTATATCATGCGGGCGGGGGCGACATAGTCATACACTGTGGCGTTGCTTTCGCGTCCGGGCCATACCAGCGTGTCGGTGCCGCCACCGATGCGGTGCACCAGCACATGTGTGATGTCGCAGTAGGCCGACAGGGGGTCGTAGTCGATCTTCACGGTGCTCCACTGCGAGCAGCCTTTGTACGAGTACATCTCTATAAGCCTGTGTGTCTGCACATGGCTCAGGCCCGACTCTTCCATGTACACTCCCGTGGAGTCGTACAGCGTCACCGTGTTCATGCCGGCATATTTGCCCGGTATGGCGTGCTCCTGAGCCACCGCTGCGGTGGCCAAAAGTCCTGCCATTGTGAGTAATGCAAAGGTTTTCTTCATTATATTTGATGCTTTATTTCTTGTGCAAATATACACAAATTTCCTAATATGTGAGGAATTATAAATAAAAAAAAGGTGCCCCGGAATAATAATACGGGGCACCCTTCTTATGGCAAGGTGACGATTAGTCCACGTCGGCGCGGGCCATAGCGTCCTTGTAGTACTTCTGGTTGACGAAGACGTCCTGCTTGTAGGGGTTGATGTGACGCTTCTTCGAGACACAGATGATGTAGGTGAGGGCGATGATGTTGGTCACCAGTGCCAGAGCGCTGATGACGGTCATCATGGTGGGGTTGGCAGCAACGGTGTCAACTGTGGTGCCGACAGCGGCGGCTTCACCACCGGCGACGTCGTAGAGCTGCTTGATGGTCTCTACGCCATCGGGATACTGCACGGGCAGCACGGCCCAGCTGAACCACTGGCGGCCGTCCTTGAAGGTCTCTTGGAAGAGCGGGAACACCTGTGCGAACATGCACCAGATGGCCAGAGTGTTGGCGCGGTTCTGAATCCAGCCGCCAC
>JAEEGF010737610.1_pt1 | contig 13387 bp, 16 predicted proteins | sample 9134171 | NCBI WGS metagenome assembly JAEEGF01 (sample SAMN16246542, study PRJNA631951) | gut metagenome | biome: gut microbiome; feature: rumen; material: AP-attached | host: Bos | place: Iran: Karaj | collected 2018-10
CAGCCGGACATGGGGTTGACGCCCTCTTCGCGGTAGAGCTTCTGCATCTCCGAGTTCAGCTTCTGGGGATTCCCTTCATGTCTGCGCTGGATCTCCTGGATCTTCGGCTGCAGACGTGTGGTTTTCATGGTGGCTTTTTTGCTCTTTCCCATGAACGGGGTAAGAATCAGGTTGACGATAAGTGCAAACAATATTACAGCCCAGCCGTAGCTCCCGGTAAGTCCATAAAGCCATACCATAAGCTTGGCAAAGGGCCAGGTTATTATCTCGCCAAATGACATATCGTGCTCCTTAATATTTAAGGTACGGGATCATAGATGCTGTAGCCCTTTCTGTGAAAAGGGTGGCATCTCATGATGCGCTTTATGCTGAGCCATCCGCCTTTGACAGCGCCGTACTTTCCGATGGCTTCAAGCGCATAGCTCGAGCAGGTCGGAATAAACCTGCATGAAGGGGGTGTGTACGGAGATATGAACTTCTGATAGAACCTGATTAGAGCAATCAGTATATTTTTCATTCTGAGATACCAAGTTCTGCGCAAGCCTTTAGGAAGGCCTCTTCAATTTCAGAATATGCAGCATCTGCTGTTTTCGATCTTGCAACCGCGACGATGTCAAATCCTTTTTTCAGCTTATGCATATTGAGACGGTACACTTCTCTCATGCGTCTTCTGATACGGTTACGTGTAACTGCTTTACCAAGTTTTTTTGAAACTGTATATCCGATCCTGTTGAGATCTCTGCCGTTTTTCCGGCAATAGACAACAACCAACGGATTTGCAGATGCTTTGCCTCTGTTATAAAGCCTGTGAAAATCACTGTTTTTTTTTAGTGTCGATGCGCTGTTCATTTGTCTGCCTTAATACACCCTTGCGCGGTCTCACCGCAGACAGTCATGAAAATCAGACTGTAAGTTCGGCTCTTCCCTTTGCTCTGCGGCGGGAAAGGACTTTGCGTCCGTTTGCTGTTGCCATTCTGGCTCTGAAACCGTGAACTTTGCTGCGTTGGCGTTTTTTAGGCTGGAATGTACGTTTCATGGATCATGCTCCTTTCAATATACTCAACATCGGAAATTCTCCGAAGCAGTTGGCAATAAAATATCTGTCTGTCTTCAGGCAGACAATGTATTATATATAATTTGAGTTGAGGTGTCAATAAAATTTGTACGCAGTTCTGTGGCAGTATTTCCCACCGGGTCTGAGGATCGGCGACGGAAAATGAGCCATGTTCGCAGCATTTGGAAAGTTTTGTGCCTCAAACGCTGTGCCCTGTCTTGCCCTGTAATGTGCACCGCCTTTTCCGCATTGTCCGTGAAGAGCGTTTCCTGCATAAAACTGAAGCCCCGGCTGATCTGTATACATCTCCATAGTGATACCGCTGTCCGGAGAAAACAGTCTTGCGGCAAGCATGTATTCACCATGTTCTCTTTTGTTCAACACCCAGTTATGGTCAAATCCTTTGCCAAATCTTAACTGAATGTCATCTGCGTCAATATCGCGACCTATGCGCTTTGCTTTTCTGAAATCAAAAGCTGTTCCCTCTACCGGCCTAATTTCTCCGGTAGGGATGAGATTTTCATCTGTGGGCGTAATAAAATTCGCATTTATTGTCAGTATCTGCTCTGAAGCGCTGATATCTGAAGCATGACCGGCAAGGTTAAAATATCCGTGTCCGGTAAGATTGACCGGCGTGTCCCTGTCCGTAACCGCTTCATAGGACACCCGCAACTCCTTATTGTCAGTCCAGGTAAAAGTGCATTTTACATCCAGCTTTCCGGGGTAGCCTTCTTCCATATTCGGACTTGAAAGAGTAAAACTGATGCTGTCTTCAGTGAAGGTATCAAGTTTCCATACTGCTTTGTCAAACCCCCTTAGCCCTCCGTGCAGGGTATGCCCCCCCGGAGAGTTGCTGTTTAAGTGATATTTTTGCCCGTTCAGTGTAAATTCGGAACCGGAGGTCCTGTTCGCAACCCTGCCGACGCTTGCGCCCAAAAATGCGTCATCTTCTTCATAATCCGAGACTTTGTCACATCCGAGCAATACATCTCTCACCTTTCCGTCTCTGTCCGGAACATTTATCGAAACGATTCTGGCGCCGTAGTCTGTGACCGAGACCGATGCCCCGGCCGTATTCTTGATCTCATACAGAAAAGTCTCTATACCCGAGACTGTCCTTCCGAAACTTCTTTTTAAAATCATACAGATATCCTCCGTAACAGTTTCTGTTTCTGTATTCTATTGTATATTTGTACTTTCTTCAAGAGTTTCAATACAAGTTGAAAAGATTTTATAAATGCTATATAATTTCTTTCATGAATAAACTCAAAAAGCTGATCAAAGATCCGCTTATAATACCAAAAATCGTATTTCTAAACAGAAATACGAAAAATATGTCTGATGAAAGGTATCTGAGGAAGTATTATTATTACAGGACCGGGTTAAAGCTCGATCTTGATAATCCTAAGCGTTTTAATGAGAAAATGCAATGGCTCAAGCTGCATGACCGTAAAGAAGTCTATACAGAGATGGCAGACAAATTAACTGTAAAGGAGATAGTCTGTAAAAGAGCAGGGGCAAAATATGTTATTCCACTACTCGGCGTTTGGAACTCACCTGAAGAGATTGATTACGATAATCTCCCCGGATCGTTTGTACTGAAGACTACCCACGATTGCGGAGGGGTGATAGTCTGTAAAGACAAGAACAGTTTTGACAGAAGAAAAGCTGCCGAGTTTTTACGTTCCCACCTTGAAAATGACTATTATGAGACTTGCAGAGAATGGCCTTACAAGAATATACCTCCCAGAATCATAGCTGAGAAGTATATGAAAGACACTGACAAGGATTATCTGCCTGTTTATAAGTTTTTCTGTTTTAACGGTATTCCTAAAATCATCCAGGTCATTCAGAACGATAAACAACCTGATGAATCAATCGACTATTATGACCGGAATTGGAATTTCCTTGATTTAAGACAGAACTTCCCCAACAGCTCTGAGCATCTCCCGAGGCCTCAAAAGCTTGATGAAATGCTCGATATAGCGGAGTTGCTCGCTGACGGAAAAAATTTTATCAGAGTTGACCTCTATGTTATCAATGGAGATGTATATTTCTCCGAATTTACTTTCTTTTCAGATGCAGGTTTTGAGCGCTTTTATCCGGACGAATGGGATTATACGCTCGGAAAATGGATAGATCTTTAAAATGAGAATTATTCAGCTTATCAGTTCACTTGGATCCGGCGGGGCCGAATCTGTTGTCAGAGACTACGCTCTCGGCCTTCAAGAAGGTGGAAACGAAGTCTGTGTTGTCATGCAGTATTGGAGACAGGACAATGGCAACGAGATTGCGCTTGCCGAGAGAGGACTTTCTCTGCGGAGCTTTTACGAGGAAGTATACCATACAAACACTTTAAACCCTGTTGTACGAACATTAAGAAAAATAAAGAGAAATAAAGCTACAAGCACGTGGCTTCTCGGCATAGTCAGGGATTTTGCCCCGGATGTGATTCATGTACACCTGGACATGCTGAAATACCTTGCTCCGATTGCAGACGAACTTAGAGGCATCAGACTTTTCTATACCTGTCATAATGAACCCGAATTCTTTTTTTCGGACAGTTCAGAGAAGGAAGCAGCTTCAAAACTGATCGAAACCTGCAGGATGAGGCTTATCGCCCTTCATGAACCTATGCGCAGTGAACTCAACAGGATCTTTGATGTTTCCGATACCTTAGTTTTAAACAACCCTGTAGATATCAACCGTTTTTCCCAGACCTTTGATCCCATCAAAATAAGAGAATGGCTGAAGATTCCCAAAGACGCCTTTGTCATAGGACATGTAGGCCGTTTTGAAGACCAGAAGAACCATGCTTTTATCTGTGAGATTTTTAAAGCTGCCCTGAAGCAAAATCCCGGGGCTTTCCTGCTTCTGGTCGGAGACGGGTCTATGAAAGAAAAGACAATTAAAACTCTGGAATCGTTCACAGAAAGGTTCAAAGTTTTGTCAAACCGTTCCGATATGCCTGAGATGTATGCTGCAATGGATGTTTTTATTCTGCCTTCCAGATTTGAAGGTCTTCCCGTGACTCTTATCGAAGCACAGGCTGGCGGGAAGAGATGCGTGATTGCTTCAAATATTACACGCTCTGCTGTCGTATCGGATAACGTGACCTCACTGAACGTTGAAGACAACGCCTTCGAGTGGGCAGATGCCGCTCTTTACGGCGGGGACTATCTGAAAACCGACGCTGATATCAGGGATTTTGATATGCAGAACATTATCTTCCGTTTGGCAGAGGTCTACACGACATGAAGAATATTATTCTGGTTGTAACACATAAAAATGTTCCCCTGCCGGAGGCCGATTGTCTGAAACCAATTATTGTCGGCAAGGGAGACTTTGAAGTTCCAGGCGCTTTGCGGGACAATACCGGAAACAACATTTCCGAAAAAAATCCCAACTATTGCGAGCTGACGGCGCTGTACTGGTTCTGGAAGAATTACCTGGATTACGATAATGCCGGTCTTTGCCATTACCGCAGGATCTTCTCAACAAACCGCTTTTCAAAGGATCCCAGATACTATTTGAATTCAGCGGATATTGACCGGATTCTTAAGCGATATGATATCATTCTGCCGGAGAAAATATATTTTCCGTGCTCAACTTTGGATTTTCTCTGCGGGAGAGGTCCCGGAAGATATGAGGACATGGAAAAACTGAGGAATGTTCTTCTTTCAAAGTATCCCGAATGCATTCCTGCTTATGATTATTATACAGCAGGAAATACAGGCAGTTATTATAACATGTTCGTAACTTCAAAGCCTGTGTTGGAACGGTATTGCAGTTTTCTTTTCGACATTTTGAGTGAAGTGGAAAAAATGACTGACCTGTCTTCGTATACGCCCGTCGAAGCCAGAATATACGGCTATCTCTCAGAGATACTCATGAACATATGGGTCATGACGGAGAAGCTCAAAGTACGCCATATGCCTGTTACGGAAAACCTCGACTATGTGACGGGCAATTATTGGCACTACAAGCTGTCTACTGATGTGACAGCGCTGAAAAATATCAGAGAATTTCAAAAACGGAAATAGAGCTGTCTTGAACGGTAAAAGCGTAAGGAAAAACTATATATTGAATCTGGCCTATCAGATCTTCAGCATCTTGGTGCCTGTAGTTACTGCCCCCTATGCTGCCAGGGTGCTTACTGCTGAAGGGATAGGGATAAACAGTTATGTGTCCTCTATGGTCTCGTATTTTGTGCTGTTTGCCGGTCTCGGTACTTCATTGTACGGGGTGCGGGAGGTCGGTTCCTGCCAGAATGACCTGCAGAAAAGGAGCAATATACTGTGGGAAATTATCTCAATCAGATCGCTGACCTCGGTCATTATGCTCATTTTCTATGTTGTCTTTGTTCTGCTGACAGTGAGCCGGGGCCGTGTGCTCTATTGGATCTATGCCGTAAACATCCTGTATGTGATCTTCGATATATCCTGGTACTATCAGGGTATTGAGGAGTTCTCCTATACCGTCCTGGCAAGTTTCTTCATAAGGCTGATGAATGTGCTTTTGCTGTTCCTGCTGGTCAAGAGCCCCAATGATGTCTGGATATATGCGTCGCTTACCGTCTTTGGCAATGCCGCTACAGGCGCCATCCTGTGGATATGTCTCAAAGGCAAAGCGGCAAGATGTACCGAGATACACCCCTTCAGACATATGAAGAGCATAATCGCTCTTTTTATTCCCACGATTGCCATAAACATATATACCGTTCTCGACAAATCTATGATAGGGTGGTTTTCAACCGGTTCTGCAGAAAACGGATATTATGAAGAAGCCGAAAAGATCGTTCGCATAGCCCTTACCGTAGTGACAGCGATGGGAACCGTGATAATACCCAGAATATCTCTGCTGTTTCAGGAAAACGATAAAAAAAATATGGATTATTATCTTGGTAAATCTTTCAGATTTATCTGGTGTCTGGGTCTTCCTATGATAGCCGGCATATTTTGCGTATCCGATATATTTGTTCCGGTCTTGTTCGGACCCGGTTATGAAAAAGTTGAAACAGTAATGCCTCTTCTGAGTTTTATTATTGTTCTGATCGGGCTGAGCTCCGTTATAGGCATGCAGTATCTCGTCCCTACCAGACAGCAAAAGCCTTATACGTTTTCTGTTACCATGGGGGCAACTGTCAATCTGGCCGTAAACCTGCTTCTTATTCCCCGTCTGTTTTCTATTGGAGCTGCACTCGGAACCATTGCAGCTGAAACTGCTGTTACTGCCTATCAGATTGGATTCGTGCGCAAAACAGATCAGATGCAAACGGGTCTGATATTCAACGGTGCTCCGAGATATCTTCTCGCTTCCCTGATAATGTCAGCCGTTCTTTTGTTTGTAAAGCAGTTTGCAGAACCCGATCTGTTATGGCTTCTTATAACCGTATTTACGGGTATGGGTGTATACCTGATCTATCTGCTCATCATAAGAGACGAATTTCTGATTGAAAATGCCGGAGCTGTCATAAAAAAGATATGGAAGAAATAACTGTCATCACCTGCTACAATGACAAGATCAAATATGACGCTTTTCTGGAGACGCTGAATGCACAGGACATTCCCTTTGCAGTTAGAGGCATAGATAATACTGCGAAACAGTTTTCTTCTTGCGCGTCTGCATTGAATTATGCGATAAAAGATGTCAAGACCGAATATGTGGTTTTCGCCCATCAGGATATTCTGCTCCCCTGCTGCAGCATGCTCAGAGATTTTCTTGACGCAATGAAGAATTCAGAACCCGGCAGCATATTAGGAGTAGCGGGAAAAGTTCCGGGTCAGTCACAGGCATTCAGCTGCATACTCCACGGGCAGAGCGCAGAAACTCTGTACAATCCGGGTACAGGCTTTGACGGGCTGATGGAAGTCCAGACTCTCGATGAGTGTTTTTTCGGAGGAGAGAGCATTCATTTTATAGACAATCCGTTTGATGAATCTCTCTGTAACGGCTGGCATCTGTATGCTGCCGAGCAATGCCTCAGAAATATAAAAAACGGCAGAAAAGTATATGCGTGCAGTATCCCTCTTATACATCTTTCTGTCGGACATCCCGACAGGAGCTTTTACAGGTGTTTTTACAGGCTTTGCAAGGCTTATTCGTCAGATTTCGATTACATAACAACAGGCTGTGCCTGGGGAAAAACGAGAATACCGGGAAGATGGCTGTTGCCGTTCAATAATATAGATTTTGTCATGTTCAAAGAAAGATTGCGGGGGCACCGGAATGCATAAATTTGTCGAAATACTTTTCTATGGCAGGAGCCTGCTGTCCTGGCTTTTATACAGATTCGGACCAACCAGGTCTTTTCTGAATGAAGACATGAAAAGGGCTGCATTTATGACGCCATATTCCAAACCCGGATTCAGACTGCTGAATTACCTGCTGATATACAACAAGCCTTTCCGATCAGTTTACTATATGAGGCTACGGAAAGTCAGAGTACTTGCAAGGCTTAACCGTATTTTCTACAGACCTCTTGATTCCATTGAATTCGGAGACAATATCGGAAGCGGCCTTCTTGTGTTTCACAACACGGGCTGTGTCGTTTATCCCGAAAGAACAGGCAACAATCTGACTGTCGGCCATCTTGTCACGATAGGAGAGGGGCATGCTGACGAGACCGGGAGAACCAGCCCGATCATAGGTGACAATGTTTGGATATCTACCGGATCAATCGTATTCGGACCTATTACAGTGGGAAACAATGTTACGATCGGAGCCGGGACTGTTTTAAACAAATCAGTTCCAGATAACTGCATTGTCGTCGGAAATCCGGCGAGGATAATAAAAAAAGACGGGGAAAAATGCAATATACCCCTGTAAAAGTAAAAATCCCGCAAATGCGGGATTTTTACATGCCCGGGATCAGGTTTACCCTGATCCTTTTGTTTTTTACATCTTTTTCGACGATAAACTCCGGGTTGTCCGGTATAAGATGTTCTATATCTCCATGTATCTCATAGATATTCCCGGACGGATATTCAAGAACCTGTTTAAGAACACCGATCCTGACGCCGTTCTGATCGATCGCTTCGGCTCCCAGAATATCGTCTATAAAAAACGTTCCTTCGGGGAGCACAGCATCTGATTTTCTGACCATTATCTCGGCATTTTTAAAGGCCATGGCTGCATTCAGATCTTCTATACCTTTAAAGCGAATCAGCGCGTATTTGTTTTGAATTCCGGTTACCTCGAAAGCATATTCTTTGCCGTTTATATACAGTCTCTTGAATGTTTTGAGGAAATCGACCGAGTCGAGCCAGACTTCGGCCTTAAGTTCTCCTTTTACGCCGTGAGTATTTGTGATCTTTCCGGCTGAAACAAATTCACTCATATATTACAACCTGTCCGAAACAGCAGCAAACTCCTCGATTGTGAGTGTTTCGCCTCTGATATTTTCATCGAGCCCGCATAAGGATAGGACCTGTGCGAGTTCTTCTTTGCTCCTCCCGGGATAAATGCTCTTCAGCCCGTTTACGAGGGTCTTTCTTCTCATATTGAACGATGCCCTTATAATCTTGAACATTTTTGCTTCGTCTTTTACGGTACATGGTCTTTCCTGTCTCTTTTTAAGCCTGATAACGGAGGATGTGACCTTAGGTCTGGGCATGAAGCATTCCCGGCCGACATCAAAAAGCTTCTCGACTGTACAGTGCCACTGGATGAAAAGAGTAAATGCTCCATATTCCGGAGTCCCTGCTTTTGCACAGATACGCTCGGCCACTTCTTTCTGAATCATTACGGTTACTGTATCAAAAAGATCTGCTTCCAGCAGCTTTGTAATAACCGGAGTGGTTATATTATACGGAAGATTTGCGCACACACATGGCCTTAACCCGTCAAATTTTTCAGATATCAGAGCATTGAGATCCGTTTTCATTATATCCGTAAACATGACCTCTGCATTTTCACAGTCTTCCAATGTTTCGGATAGAATGCCTTTAAGACCGCTGTCGAGTTCAATTGCAACTGTCTTTCCTGCTCTCCTGGAAAGCTCCCTCGTGAGGCATCCTATTCCGGGGCCTATTTCCAGAACACCGCTTTCATTGTCCAGAAGTGCGCTGTCTGCTATCTTCCCCGGGATCTCGTCTGAAACGAGGAAATTCTGACCCATGGACCTCGAGAAGTTGAACTTGTGTTTAAAAAGCAGATATCTTATTACTTCGGGATCCGTCAGATTCATTTTATTCTCTTCTCAAAAGCCTGCCTGGCAGTTTCATGCCCGGGCTCGCAAAGTACGGTAACATTGCCTCTGTATCGGAAACCCTTCTCCTTCAATACGTGCTGAACAGCTTTGTTCTTTCCGTGGGTATCTGCCCTCAGATATCTGATTCCCTTTTCCTTTGCCATCTTTTCACAGGTGTCGAGTATAAAGGCAAAAACGCCGTTTCCGTGGTATTTCCCCGCTACCGCCGTTCTGTGTATGGTACAGTACGGAAGGTCATTGCTCCATTTGCCGTCTGTGATGCTTTCGTAATCCTCTTCGGGCGTGTCCGTTATTACGAAATAAGCACAAACCTCATCACCATGCGTAACGACATATCCGATATTCTTTTCAATATCTTGTTTAAAAAGAGTTTCTGACGGGTATTCTCCCTGCCACTGGTCAAAGCCTTTTCCTTTAATCAGCGCTCTAGCCTCTGAAGTGATTCTCAGCACCGCGTCCAGATCATTTTCTGTCATCTTCCGGAACGCCAGGGGCTGATTCAAATGAAAAGCTTCGGATTCTTTTTCAACCTGTATCATGAGTTCTCTATCCTCCCGAGATTCCGGACTGAACCTTTCCCACATGTCGGGTCTTTTGTTCTTTGTGCGTTCCAGCTGTTTTTTTCTTCTCCAGATCCTGACTTTCTCATGATCTCCTCCCAGAAGTATATCAGGAACTTTTCTGTTTTCCCATATTTCCGGTCTGGTGTATTGCGGATATTCCAAAAGCCCGTCCCAATGACTCTCCCCCGTATAGCATTGCTCATCGGAGAGGACTCCGGGCACAAGTCTGCATACCGAGTCTGCAACGGCCATTGCAGCTATCTCTCCGCCTGTCAGCACAAAATTCCCGAGTGAGATCTCCTCATCGACACAGCTTTCTATAAAGCGTTCGTCGACTCCCTCATAGTGCCCGCATACAAGGATAAGGCTGTCATAATCCGATTTGAGCCTCTTAGCAGTCTCCTGGTCAAAGGTCTTTCCCTGGGGAGACATGTATATAACCCTTGTTCTCTCCCGGGATATCTGCCTCTGTTCATTTCCGGAAATGACAAAATCCAGGCAGGATTTAAGAGGCTGCGCCATCATTATGCAGCCGAAGCCTCCCCCGTAAGGGTAATCGTCCACCTGGTTCTGTCTGTTCTCCGTAAAGTCGCGGATCTGAACGGTATTTATTTCAATTATTCCTTTGGCAGCGGCTCTTCCGAGTATCGACTCGTGAAGAACAGCGCCGACCGTATCCGGAAAAAGTGTAAGAATGTCGATCTTCATCTGCAAAGGAAACTGCGGTTTCAGTCGAGGATCTCGACTGAAACCTTTTTCCCTTTCCTTGCAGCAACGGCTTTCATGAGGATGCGGATCTGCTTTACAATCCTCCCCTGACGCCCGATGACCTTGCCCATATCTCCGTCGGCAACACGTACTTCAAATACGGTCTCTCCTCCGGAAGCGCGCTCGGTCACAGAAACCTTATCGGGGTTATCGACAAGGCTCTGTACGATGTAGGTCAGTAAGTCTTTCATTGGGGAAAGTTCCTCATCAGTCCTCGATTTTCTTGAGAAGGCCGCGGACTGTATCGGTGGGCTGCGCACCGTTTGAGATCCAGTACTTTACACGATCCATATCGACTGTGAGCTTGCTGCCCTCAGCTGCGGGATCATAGGTTCCGATCTCTTCGATGAATTTTCCGTCTCTCGGGCTGCGGGAATCTGCAACCACGACACGGTAATAAGGTGCCTTCTTTGCACCCATTCTGCGAAGTCTGATTTTAACCATTTATCTTTACCTCCTGTTAAGAATAAACCATTGAAATACTTTGCGCCGAACTCGCTGCGGCGCTTATTAAAATCCGAATCCTCCCGGGAAGCCGCCCATACCGGGTATTTTGGACATGCCGCCCATGGAACCGAACTTTTTCTGAAGCTTTTTCATCTTCTTGCCCGAAAACTGCTTCATCATCTGCTGCATGGCCTCATGCTGCTTCAACACTCTGTTTACATCCACCACAGACGTGCCCGATCCTGCAGCTATCCTTTTTTTGCGGCTTGCATTGATTATCTGCGGATTGTCTCTCTCCTTCGGAGTCATAGATCTTATGACCGCCTCCTGGCGTGCCATGGTCTTGTCGTCGATCTTGGCGCCCTTCAAGGCCTTTGCGTCCATACCCGGGATCATCGCGGCGAGATCTCCGAGATCGCCCATATTCTTGAGCTGTTCCATCTGATCAAGATAATCCGAGAGAGTGAACCTGTTCTGTCTGAGCTTTTCCGCCGCTTCCAGAGCCTTCTTCTCGTTTACTGTCTGCTCGGCCTTCTCTATCAGGGTGAGCACATCACCCATTCCGAGGATCCTGCCCGCCATGCGGTCCGGATGGAAGGGCTCGATCATGTCGAGCTTCTCACCCGTTCCGACATACTTTATCGGCTTTCCTGTAACTGCCCTGATAGATAGTGCAGCTCCGCCTCTCGCATCACCGTCAAGCTTTGTGAGGAGAACTCCGGTTATTCCAAGCGCATCGTCAAATGCCGAAGCGGCTCTGACAGCATCCTGGCCCGTCATTGCGTCGACAGTAAGTATTATCTCATTGGGAGACACTGCTGCCTTTATATCCTTGAGCTCGTTCATGAGCTCTTCGTCTATGTGGAGACGCCCGGCCGTATCAAGCAAAACGACATCGTTGCCATGTTTTTTTGCATGAGACAGAGCAGCTTTTGCTATATTGACGGGGTTTTCCTTTCCCATCTGGAACACGGGAATATCAAGCTGCCTTCCGACAGTCTCAAGCTGCTCTATTGCAGCAGGCCTGTATATGTCACATGCTGCAAGCAGGGGACGCTTCCCGTTCTGCTTCTTTAGCAGTCCTGCAAGCTTCGCGCCGTTTGTCGTCTTACCCGCGCCCTGAAGCCCTACCAGCATGATAACAGCCGGAGGATTTGACAGATCGAGCTTCTTCGTGTCTCCGCCCATCATGGCAGTGAGCTCTTCATTTACTATCTTTACTACAGTCTGAGCGGGAGACAGCGATTCAAGCACATCCGCGCCGATGGCTTTTTCAGTTACTTTGTTTGTAAACTCTTTGACTACCTTGTAGTTGACGTCGGCTTCAAGAAGTGCCATGCGCACTTCTTTCATGGCTTCTCTTATATCAGCTTCGGTAAGTCTGCCCTTGCCGCGGAGTCGTTTGAATACGTTATTGAGTTTTTCGGAAAGTCCTTCGAATGCCATTATTTCTCGAGCCTCATCCTTATCCTTTTGACTGCATCTTTCGCTTCACCTTCTGTGAGCTTCTCAAGCCTTGAAAGTTCCTCTCTGATCGCGAGGAAATCTTCCACGATCCCCAGCTTCCGTTCAGTCTCCGTCAGTGCTTTCTCAGCATGTCTGATGTTGTCCCACACGCCCTGACGCGATATACCGCAGTGTTCGGCGATCTCCGCCAGCGAAAGATCCTCATTGTATTTAAGATCACAGCACTCTCTCTGTTTTTCCGGAAGAAGATCCCCATAGAAATCAAAGAGAAGCGCAAGCTCAACATTGTCCATAATTATCTGTCCTTTTTAACCGACTGCGGGATTATATAACAAAAGTATACGGGTGTCAAGTATATTTTCTTAACAGGCATGCACAATAAAATGCTGACAAAGCAGCATAGTGCGTGGTATAATATTTTATTATTCAATTGGGGTGCAGTCTCATGATTTTTTCAAGAAATGAAATAATGCCGGGAGTTGCTCTCAACTGTCTTACCGGCGATAAATTCAAGACTTCTCTGTTTACTGTGAGTCTTCTTTCCCAGCTTACAAGGGAAGACGCGTCTTCCGATGCGGCAGTTGTCTCTGTTCTTTCGAGGGGCAGCTCGTCATATCCCGATATGGAGAAGCTTTCCGCACGTATGGAGGAGTTGTACGGGTCCGGTGTTAATCCCACGGTCAGGAAGACGGGTGAGATACATTCCGTCGGCTTTGCCTCTTACTTCCCGGATGCAAAATATCTTCCCTCAGGTGAATCCGTAACCGGGGACGTAATATCGCTTACCTGTGAAATGCTTTTAAGCCCGGTTACAAGAGGGGGTCTGCTTCTTCCCGACTATGTCGAACAGGAAAAAACTGTTCTCTTGGACCGTAT
>JAEEGF011762339.1_pt1 | contig 13387 bp, 7 predicted proteins | sample 9134171 | NCBI WGS metagenome assembly JAEEGF01 (sample SAMN16246542, study PRJNA631951) | gut metagenome | biome: gut microbiome; feature: rumen; material: AP-attached | host: Bos | place: Iran: Karaj | collected 2018-10
GTGAGCGCGACTATGCCTATGCCGGCTCCTTCTATGCCTTCGCCATCTGGTGCGGCATGGGTGTGGCAGCAATCATCAACTGGCTCGAGCGTAAGTTCAAGAAAGAGTCTCTGGTCTTAGCCGCAATAGTCGGAGTGGCCGCCTTGTTTGTGCCTATTCAGATGGCCTCGCAGACCTGGGACGACCACGACCGCTCCGACCGTTACTGCTGCCGTGACTTCGGACAGAACTACCTGATGACCCTTCAGGAGAAGGGCAACCCCATTATCTTCACCAATGGCGACAACGACACCTTCCCCCTCTGGTATAATCAGGATACGGAAGGCGTGCGCACCGATGCCCGCGTCTGCAACCTCTCATACCTGCAGACCGACTGGTATATCGACCAGATGGTACGTCCGGCCTACGACTCCCCGTCGCTGCCCATCACCTGGAACCGTCTGGAATACTGCGCAGGTACCAACGAATATGTACAGGTCGACCCGTCGCTCAAATCACAGGTGCTCGAGCTCTACCGCCAGAGTCCTGAGGAGGCCAGGAAGCAGTTCGGCGACGAACCTTTCGAGCTGAAGAATATTCTCAGCCACTGGGTGCGCACCGATATCAAGGACTTCCACGTCATCCCCACCGACACCGTCTATGTCACCATCGACAAAGAGGCTGTCCGTCGCAGCGGCATGATGATGGCCAGCGATTCCATCCCCGACAAGATGGTCATTTCGCTCAAGGGAAAGGGTGCTCTTTACAAGGGCGACCTGATGATGCTCGAACTCATTGCCAACGCCAACTGGGAGCGTCCCATCTACGTAGCCACCACTGTGGGACAGGAGAACTACATGAACCTTGGTGAGAACTTCGTACAGGAAGGCCTTGCCAACCGCATCACGCCGTTCCATACCCACGACACCGACAGCCGCGGCAACCTCGTCCCCGTTGCAGGCGTTGCCAACTTCGACACAGAAAAGGTCTACGACAATGTGATGAACAAATATAAGTACGGCAATGTCAGTCAGGAGGGCATCTACCTCGACGAGACCGTTACCCGTATGTGCTACACCCACCGTCGTCTGCTCTCTACGCTGGCCTTGAACCTCATCAACGAGGACAAAATCGATAAGGCGAAGGCCGTGCTCGACAAGTGTGAGAAGGAACTGCCTGCCTACAATGTGCCCCACGACTATGCCAGTGGCTCCATCGACATGGCCCGTGCTTATAACCTCACCGGACAGAAGCAGAAAGCCCAGCAGCTGGTCGACCAGCTCTGGAAACGGTCGCAGCAATACCTGCAGTGGTACTGCTCGCTCGACGACTACCGCTTCGACGGATCGCAGCGCGACATCCAGATCAATATCATCGTGATGAACCAGCTGTTGGATCTGCAGACCGACATCGACAAGAAGAAGGGCGCAGAGAAAGAACTGCAGTTGGACGCTTTAGTAAAGCTCTATTACGCTAAGGGCGGAAAATTCGAGCAGTAATATGTTTATCGAACAGCCCGCCATCTACCTCCGTTGGCTCTACCCCAGAGCCTATTGGAGGATGGACCGTCACGAGAAGGCCGTCTATCTGACCTTCGACGACGGTCCCATCCCGGAGGCGACACCTTTCATCCTCGACACCCTGAAGGCATTCGAGGTGAAGGCCACCTTCTTCATGGTGGGCGACAATGTGCGTAAGTATCCGGAAATCTACAAACGGATAGTGGCTGAGGGCCATCAGGTCGGCAACCACACACACAATCACATCGGTGGACTGCGACATACCATCAAGGAATACAGCTATAACGTCGAGAAGGCCAATGCCTATATACACAGCCACTACGTGCGACCTCCTCACGGTTGGATGCGCCTGAGCCAGTATGCCTGGCTGAGCCGGAAATACAAGATTGTGATGTGGGACCTCGTCACCCGCGACTATTCCACATGGCTCACTGCCGAGGATGTCGTCAATAATATTAAAAAGTACGCGCGCAATGGTTCAATCATCACGTTCCACGACTCGCTGAAATCAATCGACAAACTTCGCACCGCCCTCCCCGAGTCACTCCAATGGCTCAAGGACCAAGGCTATGACTTCCGCATCTTCCCCTAACCCAATAACGCTGATCAGTAATTCCAACAATATGAAAAATTTACTAGCAACCTGCTTATTAGCAACAACATTCGTTATGACAACAAATGCTCAGCCCCAACTCCGCGCCGATAATATCGACGAGGTGCTCAAGGCCATGACCCTTGAAGAAAAAGCCAAACTACTCGTTGGCGGTGCTAACACATTCTTTGGCGACCAGGCAGCCGTAGGCGGTGAAGCCGACCTCGTGGCCGGTGCCGCTGGCACATCGCCCGCCATCCCACGTCTCGGCATCCCGGCCACCGTCCTCACCGACGGCCCTGCCGGTGTACGTATCGACCCCACCCGTAAGGGTACCGACAAAACCTTCTATGCCACCGCCTTCCCCATCGGCTCCTGCCTCGCCTCGACATGGAATACCGAACTTGTAAACCAGGTGGGCCAGGCCATCGGCAACGAGACCAAGGAGTACCGCTGCGACGTCATCCTCGGCCCAGGCATGAACCTCCATCGCAACCCCCTCTGCGGCCGCAACTTCGAGTATTACTCCGAAGACCCACTGCTCACTGGTAGGATTGCAGCCGCCTATATCAATGGTGTACAGAGTCAGGGCGCAGGCGTCTCTGCCAAGCATTTCGCCGTCAACTCGCAGGAGACCGAACGCACCGCGGTCGACGAGCGGCTCTCACAGCGTGCAGCCCGCGAACTCTACCTTCGCGGCTTCGAGATTGCCGTCCGCGAGAGTAACCCCTGGACCATCATGGCCTCGTATAACAAGATCAACGGCGAGTTCTCGATGGGCAACCACGACCTGCTCACCAAGATCCTGCGCGACGACTGGGGCTTCAAAGGCATCGTGATGACCGACTGGATTGGCATACGCGAAGGTCTGCCCACCACCCGCGAAGTGCAGGCCGGCAACGACCTCATGGAGCCCGGACAGCCCGCACAGACCAACGAGATCATCGAAGGCGTGAAGAGCGGTAAGCTCGACATCAAGGATGTCGACCGCAACGTGCGCCGTATGCTCGAATACATCGTCAAGACACCGAGTTTCCACAAATACCCTGCCACCAACAGTCCCGACTTCAAGGCCCACGCAGCCATTACCCGCCAGAGCGCCGCCGAAGGTATCGTCCTTCTCAAGAACAATGGCACCCTGCCTTGGAAGGGCGGCATCAAGACCGTCGCCTTGTTTGGTGAGAACTCCTACGACTTCCTCTCTGGTGGCACCGGTTCGGGTTGCGTACATCCCCCTTATGTGGTCGACATGCTCCAGGGTCTCGAGAACGCAGGCATCAAATCGTCGCCCGTCCTCACGGATATCTACCGCAAATACATCGAGTTTGCCAAAGTGAAGTTCCAGGCCGAGCGCCATCCAGCCAAGTGGTATCAAAGAGAGTATTTCGGCCAACAGAAATATCCGGAAATCAGTATCTCGCCCATCGCCATCAACAATGAGGTGAGCACTGCCGATGCCGCCATCATCACCATCGGTCGTCAGGCCGGTGAGGGTGTCGACCGAGACATCGACACCGAGTTCAACCTCATCCCCGAGGAGCGTGCCCTCATCACCGATGTCTGCAATGCCTTCCACCAGGCCGGCAAACCCGTCATCGTCATCATCAACTCCGGTTCCGTCATCGAGACAGCCTCGTGGAGCGGTTATCCCGATGCCATCCTCTGCGCCTGGCAGCCAGGTATGGAGGGCGGCAACTCCATCGCCGACCTGCTCACAGGTAAGGTGAATCCGTCGGGCAAGCTCACCATGACGTGGCCCATCGCTGCCACCGATCATGCCTCTTCGAAGAACTTCCCCGGCCAGATCGACTACTACAGCTTCAAGGATATGGTCGCCAACAAGCGTCCCATCGCCGGACATACCTATACCAACCACGAGGAGGACATCTACGTGGGCTACCGCTATTTCGACACCTTCCAGAAGAATGTGGCCTATCCCTTCGGCTTCGGTCTGAGCTACACCACCTTCGAGATGACGAAGCCCGTGGTCAAGGCCAAGGGCAAGGATGCCGTTGAGGTCTCTATCACCGTTAAGAACACGGGTAGCGTCGCCGGTAAGGAAGTGGCACAGGTCTATGTCCAGGCTCCGAAGGGCCGCTTGGAGAAACCCGTCCAGGAGCTAAAAGGCTTTGCCAAGACGCGCAGTCTGCAGCCGGGCGAGAGTCAGACGTTGACGATAGTCATCCCCGTACGCGACCTTGCTTCGTTCGACGAGGCAGGTTCGCAATGGCTCGCCGAGGCCGGCACCTACACCTTCCGCATCGGTGCCTCCAGCCGCGATATCCAGGCCACAGCCTCGCTCAAACTCAATGAATACACCGAGAAGACCTCCAACGCCCTCGCTCCCCAGCAGAAGCTGAGACTTCTCACCCAATAACATAACAGATCTTTCAAACACCCGGGGACGGTTCTTCCTGTTTGACCCGCTGCGCCGTCAGCGGAAATAGTCAAACAGAAAAGAACCGTCCCCGAGTGTTTGACGGGCGTTTGATTATCGGCAGTCGAAGAGAATCTTGCGGCGATTATCCCCCGGCTACCCGACTCGGGATATTCTTATCCAACATGACAAACGCTCCAACTTCTTTAATGCAGTCTTGTCCTTCGTGTAACCGAAACACTTCATGACATTTTCTTTAGAAAACACCTGAGGAAGGCGGGCATATTGCCTTTCGTTGTATAGAGTTGACTCTGTAGGTAGCACACTGTTTTTTGCTATTTTTTCAGGAATAATTTGGAAGTTTCAACTAAAGTCCGTATCTTTGCAGTGTGAAAGAGAAATAAATGACAACTAACATAATATTCTTAAAACAATGTAATCATGAAAAAGTTATTCTTTATGTTTTTTCTTGCAGCAAGTGCAAGTGTAGCAATGGCTCAAAGTCAGAAATTGTTTGATTCTAACTCTAGTTTCCGTGCAACCTTAGCTGAGTTCTCATATAACGGGAAGGCTCAGATATTTCTTAGGAATTGGATGGATGAGAACGGCAAAGTAACATTCACCTTCTATAGTGACGACTTTGAAAAACAAGGCGAACTGACCGTTTCTTGTGTAGAACTAAATGCGAGCTACAAACACGAAGAGCGTGAACGGAAAGACGATGGATTTAAAGGTGATTGGAAGGTCCTGAATGAAGACACTCACAAATCGTATGAAGATATAATATCTTTGTCTTTTGATGATTTCGATCAAAGTTGCGATGACTTCAGAACCATTTACCTTTCACAGACCATATTCAATACTGATGAGAAATACGAATTCCTGATGCCCCTTTTTTCTTCATCATCAACTCCTGAAATCTACGAGGAAGATAGGGATGGCGATGGAGTCATTGACGCTAGGGATACCTATACCAATACTTCGATGATAGGTTTCCAGATTGTTTCCGAAGACGGAACCGTGCTGCAGACCGTGAATTTTGATAATGGTTTCCGCACTACTCCAAGTAAAAAAACGCAATTGCTGAAAATAAACGGCAAACTTCATCTGTGTTTCGAAGGTTATACAGATAATTCGAGTGCTATCCTACTGTATTCGATTAATCCAACAGCAAGTAGCGTTCGTATGATGAAGATGGAAAAGGTTTCTTCAGTTGCAACTGGAACTTATAGCCTTAGTGGACGTGCTATAAGAGGTGAAAAGGGCGTCAACATCATCCGCATGAGCGACGGCACAACCAAGAAAGTTCTTGTGCAGTAAAGTTACATGGCATATAACAGAGGGACTGTGTTAGTCACTGGGACAGGTGCTTGGGTATGACGGCTGCTATGGCTCAGGTACCTGTCCCAACGGCTAACATGACAGATCCCTTTGCGCCAGAAAGGGCCCGCATTGCTGCGAGCCCTTTCTCATTGTTTGTCAATGGTGACTTCACTTTACACGAATTTCGAATGTCTCTTTCTGTGGGGCATTTTTAACACGAATACCACCATTTACATACTCTAACTCTTCCATTGTCAGAGCGCGTGCGCTCATTTCATTCATCTTTGTCATAATTTTATTATTTTTAAATTGTTATACTTACTTTCTTTCTCTTGTCGCTCAGACGTTGTTTGTTCTGATTGACAATGCAAAGTTACGGCGATTTTCTTCCGATTCCAAGAAATTTCTCGGATTCTTCTCAAAGTTGTATGGACAATCGCCTGACTCTTGGCCAAATCGCGTAAATCGCTTCAAAAAGTGTCCAATGTAGCGAAGCAAAGTGCTTAGCGCTTCTATAACAGGGTAGTCATCGTCATAGATGCTGGGACAGGTACTGGGGTATAACGGCTGCTATGGCTCAGGTACCTGTCCCCTCTACGGCTGCCGCTTAACAACAAAAACAAATTCACTTAACTGACAAAAAAATCCTGGCGAAGAATTTCTAAAAAGTCAGCGAAGAATTTCTAAAAAGTCAGCGAAGAATTTTTGAAAAGTCAGCGAAGAATTTTTGAAAAGTCAGCGAAGAGTTTTTGAAAAGCCAGCGAAGACTTTCTAATTTGCCAAGCAAGTGCTGATAAATTGTAAAGCCAGAATTTACAAATTAATGGGTAAGATCCCGTTGCAATTCAGGCTACACATCCACTCTTAATCGAGTAGGAGGAAAATGAAGTAGTTTTCCTCCTACTTTCATTTTCCGACCTCTCACACCACCGTACATGCGGTTCCGCATACGGCAGTTCTTCGTTTACGATATCAATATAACAGGAGAATGCCGTCCCTCTGTTATACCGCCCCTCTGGTATATTCCATCTCGTGCGTCATTTATCTGCTCTTTTGGACAAATTTTGAATGGATTTCTGCGATTTGTCCAAAGGTCAGGTGATTGTCCATACAACTTTGAGAAGAATCCGTGAAATTTCTTGGAATCGGAAGAAAAACGACGTAACTTTGCATCATCAAAAACAGTAAGTATAACAATTAAAAATAATAAGATTATGGCAAAGATGAATGAAATGAGCGCACGCGCTCTGACAATGGAAGAGTTAGAGAATGTAAATGGTGGTATTGGTATTCCCCGTGGTGGTAAACTCACTGTTAGGGTAAAGTAACAGAGGTAAAGTAACAGAAGACGTAAGTATAAATATTTGAAGGCTCGCTGGTTAAGCGGGCCTTCAAGCATTATAATACGCAAAAACTTCGGTGTGGATTTCCAGGGATCGCTGCCGGGCCAGGGGCCGCCGAGTGGCTTATCTGAGCCGGCGAGCAGCTGGGGCTGTGAGTTCAGAGGATATACCTTCATCGAAGGCTTTTCGTATTTCTTCTTGTCGATATTGTTTGTCATAACTTGTGTCCTCCTCCGATTATTTGATAACTACTTTCTTTCCGTTCTTCACATAGATTCCCTTCTGCGGCTGACTGGCGACGCGGCGACCCGAAAGGTCGTAGATCTCGCCATCGATGACCTCAGCCTCCGGCAGCGCGATGCCCGTGGTATTGTCATCTCCACCGAAGCCCATGAAACTGCGGGCACTAGAAGCGACCACTAGATAAGCCTTGTGGGCAGGGATGGTGCCCGTGAATGTGTAGAAGCCAACGCCTCTAGCAGAGCCTGTAACAGACTATCTTTCGACTACGGATATAAGATAGCCGCAGCTAATTACTCTCTAAACAAGAAACCCCTCGCCGATCGACGAGGGGTTTCTTGTTTCAGAATCACTCAGTTTTACTGAATGACAACCTTACGGCCATTGATGATGTAAAGACCGCGAGGCAGGTGTTTCAGAGTCGTAATCTGAGAAGCGACCTTCTGGCCAGCCACCGTGTAGACATCAAATGGTTGGCCTGATGTCTGCAGTTTTTTGATACCCAGGGTCTCGTTGTCAGCCAGCAACACCGGGTATCCGCCATTGCGGTTCTCGGTGTCTGCCTTCCAGTGGCTATAAGTGTTATCGGCATTGTTGGCATCCACCCAGATGTTGAGGACCTCAACCAGATCGTAACGGAACGCGTCGTTGATATAGAGAGGATTTGTCAGTGTCCAGGCAGTGCCTGAGCCTTCGAAGCCGGAAACGTTCTTCGTTGGAGTGGTTTGTCTACCGATGGGAAGACCTGAGTCATAATTCTTATAATAGCAATTCGATATGAGCAGGCCATCATGTCCTCCTCCGCCGATGATTCCGGTGAATCCGGGTTCTGACGGCACCTCGCAGACCACATAGCAGTTGATGATGGAGCTGCTGGCTGTCGATGCGCAAATGCCACCAAAGTATTCTCCCGAAGCTTTCATATTTGTGATGTCACTCCGTACGGATAGACTACCGATAAAGCTGCAGTTGGATACATCGCGGAGATATTGGTAAGCTACAATTCCTCCTACTGTCTTCATGCCTTTAATATCACCGGAAACGGTGCAATTGCTGATGGATGCATCTGTTGCCGTAGCTACCAATCCGCCAACAGTTTCTATGCCAAAGATCCTGCATTGGCTCAGATTCAGGTTGCTGACCGAAGACCTATACAAGAAGGCGATAAAGCCCATATTATTGGTGAGCTCATTCACGTAGAGACCTGAAATGGTGTGATGATTGCCGTCGAGCTTACAATTCATGAAAGATAATGGTGTCCAGCGGTAGGCGCTCATATCAATATCGGCGGTGATGATGACATTCCGGCCTTCGATTTCAGTGCTTTGTGCACCGTTCAGGCTGTTGGCCACACTTGATGCCCAGGCCAGGCCCTCGGCCGACGAGATGCATACATTGCCGTTCGCATCAATGCGATAGCCATCCGGCTGCGAGGTGACCACCTCCGTCCAGTGCAACAGGTCAGGAGTATAGGCCACAGCTTCGCTCCAGGAACTCTTTTCGGTTTCGCTGTTCACGGCACGGACATAGAAGTCCAGAAGGTTTCCTACAGGAAGGTCGGTGAGCACACAGGGATTAGTGGTTACGGGGACGATGACACCCTCACTGATATCGTGGCCGCTAGGCACGTACAACACCTCCCAGCTCTTCGGCTCGCCAGCCTGCTTCCATGATAATTCCGTGCGGATGGTAGGATCGCCCACCGTCGTGGCGTTGGTGATGGCCAAGTCGGTAGGATTGGCACAAGAAGGTGCAAAGTAGGCGGCAAATGTGGGATAGCCTGTATCGCCGTTCAAGGTCCATGTCCTTGTATTCTGGTCATTACGTGATGTTACCCATGCGTTCAGCACGTCGTTCAGGTCGGAATAATCCTGGCCGTCGATGGTCACAGGTGTCCTCAGGGTGTTCTGGCTGGCCTCGTGATGGAAGGCCACGATATCGGAAGCATCTGCACACTCCGAGCCCATTATCGATAGCTTTGCATTGATGTCGTCACTAGCATAGAGATAATGGAGATGAGCTTCCTGCGGGCATCCTATCACACGTCCAATAAACTTAGACAGCTCTTCATCTTCAACCTTGCCTGTGGCATAGCAGTTGTCGACAGTCGAGAAGAAAACATGTCCTATCAGACCGCCTCGATTCCAAGCATCCTTCTTGCCCGACGTCAAGGTGACATCGCCAGTAGCGTAACAATTCTGGATGATGATTTCGGCTCCATAGGTGGCACCTATCAGGTCGCCGACACTTTCTCTTCCAGCCGCCTGACCTGTGGCAGAACAGTTGGTAATACGGCAAATACCATCAAATTCAGCCCAGACATAACCACATAGAGATCCTACCCATTGACTGCCCGAAACACTTACAGACGAATGGCAGTTGGATATCTCGTAACATCTATCGGCCTCGCCGATCAGTCCACCAATGGCAGCCATCGTTTCACCAGCCTGGTTGCCACTCTTGCGCTGGAAAATGGTTGCAACAGAACCGCCAACCATGTTGACGTTCCTGAAAAGTCCACCCTTCGAATAACTGAACAATCCTTGGTATGACCCTTCGTCGTTGACATAGATATTCGAGATGGAATGCTCCTGACCATCGAATGTGCCCATGAAACATCTCATGGTGGATTCATTATTGTTGTAGAAGCCGATGGGGCTCCAACGCCAGCCTTTCAGGTCGATGTCGGCGGTCAGCTTGACAGTCTTTCCTTCATAGGAGCAGGCTGCCTGGCCATGAAGGCCTCTCACCTTTGCAGCAAACCAGGCAAGGCCTTCTGCGCTGGAGATGGCGGCATTGCCAGCGGCATCCTCGGTATAGCCGGCAGGTTGCGAGGTGACGACATCTGTCCAATAGGCCAGGTCTACAATCTTATACTGCGTCTCGCTCCAGCCGCTCTGATGACCGTTGTTGTCGATGGCACGTACATTGAATTCGTACGCCTTTCCTAAAGGAAGGTCCTGAATCGTTGCAGACTTGCTGTTTGTCTCCACATAGGTGTACTTGGCTTCGGGGGTGTCATACTGGCGATAACGCAGCTTCCATTTGCTGGCATCACCGTTATCCGTCCACGTCACATTGACATCGACCTTGTTGCCGTTCGGGACGTTCTCGACAACGAGATCGGTGACATTCGGGCACTCGACGACATATTTGGCACCAAAGACGGGATAGCCGTCATTAACCCCGTTCTGGTCGGCTGTCCATGTGTTGTAGGCGGCATCGTTGGTCTGGGCTACCCACGCGTTCAGTGCCGACACCAAGTCGGTGACAGGCTGCTCGTCGAAAGTGACAGGATGCATCAGCAGGATGCCTTCGTCTGTCCTGACAACCGTCGTGGTGTCGCTGATGTCACAGGTTCCCGGATGACCGATGACACCCATAGGCATCCTCACACTATAGCTGTTGGCAACAACGCCACCGTCGCCATAGGCCATGACACCACCGTTATAACAGAAGGCACGCTGACGGAAAGAGCCTGCTGCATAGCAGTTCCTCATGATGGTGTTGCTAGAAGATCCTACCATCAGGCTGGCCCATCGAGCACCTACGGAATGGACATTGACATAGCAGTTGACCACCGATCCGCCCATAGCTTGTCCTATCAAACCGCCTGTGTTGTCATCACCGTCTACTGAAGAGTTCGTGACGAAACAGTTCTGGACCGTGGCCTGCCTTAATTGTCCAATCAGTGCGCCTGTTGAGCCGCCCCTGCCCTTGACATAGAAGTGGTCTAATCCCAAGTTCTCAATTCTGTTGCTAGCATCCCACGTTGCAAATTCCGAAATAAAACCGGCGCCCACGGCTTGCGGTTCAATGATATGACCGTTGGAGATGACATGGCCTTGACCGTCGAAGCTGGTGACCTGTGCCGGTTTCCACTTATAAGCACCCAGGTCGATATCGGCCGTCAGCACTGCTTTAGCCATTGAATTGGTCTTGGCCCACCATGTCAGACCTTCAGCCGTGGAAATCTTTGCCGTGTTGGTTCTGGCGTCATAGTGATAGCCTTCGGGTTCAGTAGTGACGACTTCATGCCAATAGGGAGCTTCCACCATGATTGTGGTCTTGTTCCAGTGGCTATACTGCCCGTCCTTCACGGAACGGATATAGAAATCGTATTCCGTGAACTTCTGAAGGTTCTCAAAGGTCACCGTGTTGGAGGTGGCGTTATACAACGTTCCGCTGCCCTGTGCAAAGCCCTTCTCGCCATATTCCACCTGCCACTGTGTGGCACCGCCGTTTTCCGTCCATGTCAGGTGGGCAGTAGTGTTCTCAACGGCCGAGGTAATATTCGAAACCATACGGCACTCGCTGTCCTGGCTGATGGTCAGCTTGAAGCCCGCATTATACAGATTACCGTTATAGTTGAGCGTCAATGCATGGCTTGACGACACAACTGGAGACATGTCGTTTTCGTGACCTCCTGACAGGCTGCGAAGATAAGCATTGGCTTTTTCGCCATCGTAGATAGTAACTCTCTGGTCTTCAAGCTCATTGATGTCCACCACCAATTGTTTCGTGGCATCGGCAGATTTGAAGACGAAGTAGCTATTACATTCTTTATCGTAGTTAGTGTCTTCAAACGGGTTATGGCCCACAGAGTTGTAGAATTCCAAAGGCTCATTGACCGTAAAGGTGCTCGTACCTGTTACCTGACCAAGAATCACATGACCGTTGTCGTATGGAATAATGTCGACTATGGCAGCCTGCTCACTGTTATAGCCGCTATCACCACTAGGATCGATGGCTGATGTGAGGAACCAGCCGTCAAAGCTTCCTCCCCAACCGAAATTGAAGTGGAAGAAGTTGTCGGCCTTGTAGCCGTCGCAGATGAACATGTGACCAACTTTACCTTTTCTGCCACTGTATATCACCGGATGGTGGGCTGCCAGGTTCTCGCGCAGCATCGTATTCCAATCCTCTGTAGTGAAATTGCGCTTCTCGGCAAAGCCCATGTCGGGATTGAAGCCGAAATAGTTGATGAGCGCAGCGCGCGCCTCTGTATCATAAGAGCCACTTTCTTCCGGACCATACTCCATGTTACAGGCCACACCACACTGGTACATCAGCATGGCAACGGCATTGACCTGTGCCTCAGAACTTCCGGCGGTCAAGGCGTTGGGCATATTGGCATAGTCGAAGTTGGACTCGGCGAAGTTGACTTCGAATTTTCCATATTTGTCAGTCATATAATAGTGGCTGCCCCTTTTTTGGGTGGGTTCCCAGAACTTGATGATCTGGGCCATTGCCGTGGCAACACAACCAGCCCACACATGGCCACCAGGTCCTTTAGCATCTACGGGACAGAGGACGTTGTAGTATTGTCCCTGATCCCAGGTGGTGGTAACCAACGGGTCGACGCTTTCGGGCAGATTAGCAGCGCGGCGCGGTGCCTGGCGCATAACTGCCTTGGTGCGTCCGCCATCTTTGACGGCCACCTTTACCTGAGCAGCCAGGTCCTCGAGGAAACCCTTGATATGGGCGGGCAGTTCGATACTGCCATCGGACTTGACCGGGAAATTCCTGTTGAGGCTGTAACCTAACACCTGCTGCGCCGCATCGTCGGCACTGACAAGGACAAACGCATTGTCGCCCACATTGACGATGTAGAATGCAGCACGATCGCTGCCTGGCATCATCTGTGTGTAGACAATTGTGGAAGACTCGGCTGCGGCCCTTTTCCCTTTCTGATGCGATGAAGACAGGGGCACAAACTGTTGGGCAATCTGAACAGCTTCCTGTTTACTGATCTCTCCTGCCAGCATACAGATGCAGCAGAAGAAACACGTTAAAAGTGATGTGATTCTTTTCATTGTTTATAGTTGTTATTGTTTCATGATCTGTCAATTATCGTGTGCAAAATTAGAAAATAGTTTCTTATTGTCCTGCTGTCGTGCCGCTGTAGTTGATGCGGAGGGCAAAGGAGCGCTGGAGGGCTTCCTTGACATCGGCGATGATGCCCATGGGGGTATGTTTATCAGCCTTGAGACTAACTGTGAGGCGCTCGGCA
>JAEEGF010009103.1_pt1 | contig 13385 bp, 6 predicted proteins | sample 9134171 | NCBI WGS metagenome assembly JAEEGF01 (sample SAMN16246542, study PRJNA631951) | gut metagenome | biome: gut microbiome; feature: rumen; material: AP-attached | host: Bos | place: Iran: Karaj | collected 2018-10
TCTTGATATAGCTGGAAAAAGTTTCGTAGGAATTTTTCGTGTACTCGTCACCCAGAAGTTTCCCCATATTTTCTGGTGTTTTACTGCCATAGAAGTGATATTCGCGATGCAGGTAGCCTATAATCTTGCAGAGGCACATCATGTTGAACCCTTGATTATATTTGCTCGAGTTGTAGTTCAATAACTGTTGGGAGATGTTCTCGCTCAGGATAATCCTTTGCCAGATAGTTGCGTAGTTATTAAAGTATTCCTTGGCAGCCAAATTCTCCAGCTTCATGGCGGTCTCGAAGGCTTTTGCTTGCATCTTCTTTCGACGCTTGCCAGGATCTTCCGTTTCGAGCGCAATGGCATCCTTCTTGGCCAGATAGAACAGCAGCAGTAATAGCTTGTCGTCGTCGAGCTTTTCGTGCTTCAGAGCCTGCCCGAAGGCCTCGGGACTCTCGTTCCATTTATTATATATGTACCCGTGCAAGTTCAGCAACCATTGCTCCGTCTCTGCCGCGTCCAGTTTCCATTGTTCGTCCAAGGAGCCTTTTAACTCCAGCAGGCGCTTGTGGTTTGTCCAGTATTCGTGCCAGGCATCGCTCTCCATCAGCTGCTTCTTGGCCAGTTCGAACAAGTTGGCAACCACGGCATCCTCATGGTTTTGTATGTCGAGTTGTTGACAAATCATATTCACAAGGGTGTGTCTCAACAATAGCCCTATAGCCATCAGTACGCTATTGTCGTTGGCCGTTTTGTTCAGTTTCCTGCTCAGAGTGAAAAGTCCATAGTCTTTCAGACCCTCTTCATAGGCTGACTTCACCTGCGAATCCACATTGCTCGTCGCATTTACCACTTCTTCTATGCTCTCTGAGTCCAAATGAGGTGTCACATATTTCATCAACATCTCAGTGAACAACTTCTTTATCTGAGAACTGGCATCGATGCCTTCGGTCTGGCTTTCCGACAGCATGGTCCAAAAGTCTGGCTCGCCTTCGTCATTTTCAGACATCAGTCGCGTCAGCTCGGCATCCATGCTTTTTTCGTTGAGGAACGGACTCAGACGGTTGACGACAGAGGACAGCAAAAAGGCCTGCGGACGGCGCACCAGACTCATCATGCAGGCATAGACGCGGTCCATACGGACATACACGGGCATCATCTCCACGCCGTTGTCATCGTTGATACCTTCCTCGCGCTCCTGTGCTATCTGCTCCACGCGATTCTTTGCTATTTCCCAGTTACGGGTCGCCTGATTAAGCAGTCGCATCATCTCCTGATCGCCCGCCAACGCTATGATTCTCTTTTCCTTATCGCCGTTCATTGTCATTCGTTTTGATTTTGTGCTACAAAGGTAATACAAATCCGAGGAAAAACAAAGCATTCATTGAAAAATACTCCCATACTATTCGAAAATACTTTCATATTATTTGAAAATACTCTCATATTATTGGAGAATAACACAAAAAGAATCGCTACCATTGCTGATAGCGATTCTATGTCTCTTTTTTACAGCTTACCAATCTCTTCTGCAGATAAACCTGTTACTTGTATAATGAAATCCACTGTCGCCCCAAGTTCTTTCATTTTGCGTGCATCGGACAATGCTTTTGCATGTTCTCCTTCGGCACGACCCTCAGCACGGCCTTCTGCCAGTCCTTCCGCATGACCTTCCGCATGACCTTCAACACGGCCTTCAACACGGCCTTCCGCCAGTCCTTCGGCACGACCCTCAGCACGCCCCTCGGCACGCCCCTCAGCACGCCCTTCAGCACGACCTTCAGCACGACCAAGTTCAAGTCCTTCTGCATGGCCCTCGATTCTTGCTGCATCAAAGGCGTCACTCTGGACTGCCAACGCATCAAGATGACGCTCGTATGCCAACTGGTCTGCCCGGCTCATCTGCATATACTGTAGCTTTTCACGCGCTTCAGCCAATCCGGGTGTAGTAGTGTCGTCTTTAATGCGACCGTTCTTCAGATAGTCCAACCACTCTTCAATTGGAGTGGTAGCTACATCATTGAACTCGTTAACCCGAATCAGGTAATATTCGGGAAACACCTCCTCGGGCGCTTTCATCCTGATGACATTATTCTCCTTAACGTTCACCTTCAGCGTGTCACCCGTATGAACACCAACAAACGCATTTCTGCCATGATAGAGATAATCCGCACCTTGACCCAAGTCGAAATAGAGGATATTAATGGAATAGACCTTCTTCACATTGCTGTATCGCTGACCCAGCGAGATGTGTTCCGTGATGGCTTTTGCCACACCATAGAGAATGCGTTCCAGATAGTAGAGTTGTGTCGTAAGTTGAACCTCTACAATGATGATGCTGCCTTTTGAATCTTTGGCCTTGATGTCCACACGGTTGAACTTGTCATCTTCTGACATCTGGTTGCCCTCACTCTCAAGGATTTCGTCAATCTTGATTTGTTCTCCAAGCAATACGGTAATCAGGCCCTCAAGCACATCGAAATTAGCCTTGTCACGAAGCATCCGCTTCACGGCCCAGTCAAATCGTATGTACTTCTCGTTAATCATCACTTCTCCTTTCTTTGTTCCTTTACTTTTTGTTTCCATAGACATTTGATTTTTGATTAGACGCTGCAAAGATACGAACTAATTCCGAATTATCCAAATTTTCATCGGAAAATCTTGATTCTAAAAAGAATCGCTACCATGGCTGATAGCGATTCTTTTTCTAAAGGGCTCATGTCACAATGTATCCTGACCCCGACGTGTCATTCAACTCGTTTACAGTTCATCAGAGTAATATGTGCTGATGTAACCCCTGTATAGTCTTCAACAAATTTATTGTCTGAATAATATTTACTTGTTATTGTACCATTCCATTTAAATATGTTTTCAGAATAGCCATCGTCAGGAAAATCAAGTCTTTCCTGTATTACATCAGTAGCACTAAATACATCGACCCTTATTTTTCCTGCACCGCCAGTAACTAAAGATACTTCGCCTTCAAAAAGATATTCTGCGTATAAGTTGGTCGTATATTCATTCTTTCCAGAACCATGTCTTTCACTACCTACTATATCACTAGAATATCCATGATTGTGCAACTTGAGCTTTCCTGATTCTATGTAATAGCCGTCATAATCTTGTGCCAAGGTAAACTCTATTGAGGCTTTGGCTTTATAATCTGAATTACCACCAGTGAAGTATCTTAAAGAACGATACTTATCCTCCTCAAGTCTTGGATTATCATGCTCCCATTCGTATTTGATAATGACCTTCTCTCCCTCATTAGTAGTACTAAAATTTTGTTTGATGTCGAGAGTCTTCTCTTTATTTGTATTATCAATATATATGTGAATCTCATTCTTTAACTTTTCAGCAAAGGAATTACCACAACTTCTAAACTCACCCTCGAATTTCTTCTTAGTTTTACCCGATTGCTTGATAATCCACTTTTTATAAACTTTTCGTACATCACCAATATCAATATGCCATGGAGAAAGAGGCTCTTGGAGAAGAACTGAGTCTTCTCTGGATTTCCATGATTCACCAATAGTGATTGTATAAATTGGATTCATCGGATCAGAAGCATCTTTTAGAGCAATTCTTGATGGTGTATAATCAGTCGGATCAAATGTATTATCCTTTGCATGGTATACGACATCAACGCTGCCACCGTCACCATCAAAGTAAAGTGTGTCAGTAGTCAGGACATCTGGGTTTGTTCCCGGGTCAGGGTCATCACCTCCTATGCCTGCCTGGAAGATGTTGAGTTGCAGGTTGCCTCGCTGTCCGTTGGGCGAGTATCCATGTATCAGGATAGCGGTGGAGCGCTCATCCTTTTCCTTGCTCTCTTCCACGGTGACGTCGAGCGTCATTTTCAGTGTGTCGAGCTTGAAGGTCAGGTATTTAACCTTGTCGTCGCCTAACTCGGCCCACAGTTCATTGAGCGGGGTGGTGAGCTTGACGGTCTTTGTACCTCCCTTTGCGTCGAATTCCAAGAATGTAGGATCGGCGTGGATGACAGGACGTATCTGCGTCACCACAAGGCTATCCTCCTTCAGAATTTCATTGTTTAAGCTGTCGCGGCCAATAAAGTGGATGGAGGCGCGACGCATATCAACGTCTTCAGGCAATTCCTCATAGTAAATCTTCAGGTCGCCATCATCCTTGATGTACGATGTCATGAGCCAGCTGGCTCCCTCGGGATCGACCATCTCCGTGTTGTACATATTGGTATGCACCTCAAACTGTTTCGAGCCTGTGGTCTCCGGCACCTCGACCTTGGAACCCGGCTTGAAGGTAATGGCAGGCGGTCCGAGGGTGAAGTCTACGAACTGGTCGGCCAGGAGGTCTCTGGCAAAGATCATGTACGGATAGACGCGGTAGTTCTTTCCGGGCTGCAGGTCCTCGTATGTGATCTCGTAGCTCTTGAAGTCCTCCGGGCTCTTGTAGGATTTCTCGTAGATCTTCTGCGAGTAGTAGGTCATCATCAGCTTGTTGTAGAGGGCCTGTCCCACGACCATCGGGATGTTGAGCCTACGGTCGAGCGACGTGACGACCTTTCCCATCCAGCCGCGCTTTTTGTCGGGCACCCATTTCACGTCGGTGAACTTGGGCACGATGCCTCCCTCAAACTCCCAGTAGTAGGAGCTTCCGCTGTCGTCCTTCATCCTGTCGAAGAACTGATAGAGATCCGTTCCCACCACGCCCTTGAGGGCGGTGAGGTTGATAACGCCCTTGCCGTACGGGCCCTGCTTGAAGGCGAAGTCCTTGTTGAGCAGCTTATAGTATTCCGGGGTGTCGATCAGCTTAAGATTGGGGTCGGCCAGGAGTGCTATGGACGTAAGCGACAGGGGCAGGTCCAGTTCTGCCCTGTTGCCTGTCTCGAAGCGCACGCCCACGCCTAAGAGGTCGGAGTCTATGAGTGCGAACATCAGCTGTGCGTAGATACCGGCATTTAGGGTTAGTTTGCCCATGAGCGACATGTCGTAACTGTTCTCTACCACATGGACAGAGCCGGTGACGTCCGTCTTCAGGCCCTTGATCCACTGCACGGCCCCGTAACCGCTCAATACGTTGTGCCACTTCTGGTTCATCTTGATCTCTCCGGCAATGCCGGCCGTGAGTCCCGCCTCCGCCTCAAGGACAATCGGTGTGGTGCCGAGCGGGAACTTCAGCTTCGGAGCGCCTATGTCGAAGCTCTTGCTGATTTCTGCCTGTATGTCCAGCTCGAAGTCCGTGGTGCCCTCCAGACGGGTCACGATGTCGAGGAAGGTTCCGTTTTCCCAGTCCATCTCGAAGAACGCTCGGACAATCAGGCTGGGCGTGAACGTAAGGCTGAGCGTTGCGTCGCCCTTAAAGTCGTCGAGGCTCCAGCCCATCGTGCCGAAGTAGAGCTTCTTCTCGAAGGGCTCGAACGGGATCTTTTCTTCCGTGGCGTTATAGTTGTCGGCACGTCGCGAACCGAGGCTGCGTGCGGTGGCCTCCCTTTCTCCGGCATAGCCTGCGAACTTGCCGATATAGCGTTCGAACAGCTCCTCCAGTTTAGGCTTATCGCACTTCACCACCGTCCCGCCATTGCCGCTGGTCACGCTGGCCACTTCACCATAGAATCCGTGGGGCAGGTAAGGCGAGGCCTTGGTATTTGCCAGTTTGGCGCCGACCTTCGGGATGAGTGCCTGCGGTGTGGAGGCGGAAAGCGTGAAGGTCGTCGTCGTATCACTGCTGATGACATAGCTCCAGAGGTCTGACTCCGGCGTGATGACACCTGGCCTGTATTTGGTCTCCGGTATGACGAAGGCCACACTGTCAATGGCATTGAGCGGTATGCGGAACACGGAGTCGAGGGCATAGATCTCCTGCACCACGAACTCGTCGTGTTCCACGCCGAAGGTATCCACTTTGCTGTATTCGAAACGGTCGATATCAGCAAAGAAGAAGCCATTGAACTTATTGTCGTTGCGGAAGATATAGAGTGCATCCTGCCTCTCCTGAGTTTGGGCACTCATGGGCAACACGGCACCGAACATTGTCAGCAGGGCTGCCATATATATAAATAAGGTATGTCGTTTCATCGCTTCATGATTTTATAGGTGATAGTGTCGGCTTTAACGATATACACTCCCTTGGGGAGAGTTGAGAGACTAATGCGGTAGGTACCGGCATGACGGGCAGTAACCTGCTTGACGCACTTGCCGTCGAGTCCGTAAACACCGATGTGGCCGCCGGCCTTGATCTGGCTGATGACCAGTTCACCGCCGCTGAAGTCGACGGTGGTGGGATTGTCGTCGATGGTCAGGTCGTCGATACCCGTCGACGAACGTTTCTGATAGGTGAAGCGTATGATGTCTGACAGGGCGAACTCGGCTTCTGCACCCTTGCCCATCAGCACGCGAAGGCTGCTGCCCTCAAACATCACCTGTGGCTTGCTTGCGGTCATGATGAACTCGTGCTGCTTCTTGTCCTTTGTCAGCACCACTAATACCTGTTCATTATTACCGACAGGTCCAGGCCCAGGACCTGCGCCGCTACTTGTGCCTGCGGTGGGCGGAGCGAAGATATAGGCTTTCTTGGATACAGAGTAATTAGGGCCAGAGCCGCCCGAGCAGGCCAGTCGTCCATCGCTGAGCAGTGCCCACGAGGCTCCTGTCAGGTCTCTGTCGAAGCCGGTGGCGGTGGCAATGGTCCAGCTGCTTTCCATAAGGTCGTAGCTGATGATGTGAACGTTCCAGTTGGTTCCGCTACCGCTTGAGCCGATAAGGTAGGCTTCAGCCTTGTCCTCATTGATGAACACACCGCCGCGCCATGTGATCGTCGCGTTGTCCGTCGGGCTTTTCGTGGGAACGTTGAACTCATCGTCCCAAACATAATCATAGCCATAGCTAATGAAGTCGGGCAGGAAAATGCCTAACCTGTATTTCCCAGCATCGTTCTTTGTCAAGAGGAAATAGGCATTTGCATCTGACCAGCAATAGTCGGAAGTACGCATTTCACCAGGCAACTCAAGCAGATGGTTTTCGATAAAGTCGAAGGGGTAATAATAGGCCTTTCCTTCTGTTACGTCATACTGTATGCCGCAGAAATAGATGTCTCCATCGCCAAAGTCAATGGGCTCTACCGTCTGATAGTTATTGTCGTATGGCGCTACCGCAATGGGGCTGCCGTTCTCGTCGGCGAAAAGGTAAGGCGATGAGAATTCACCTGCTCTGCCGAATGCGGAGAAGCGTGTGCCGTCGTAACGGTCGTACACGAGATCTTCTTCGCCTAAGTTACCAGATACGTAGATATTGCCGTTGATCAGGATGCCGTTGCAGTACATACGTTCCACAGTCATATTCGGGCCTGCGGTGAACTTCTGGGAGCTGGGGTTGTAGATGGCCGTTCCCTTGCTATGGCCGGAACCGGCACCGGCAGGGTTGCCGCCACCAATCATCACGCTGCCGTCATCTAATGTGACGGAGAAGGTTGGATCGTCGACCGTTGAGGCCATGGATACTTTCTTCCACGAGCCGTTCTGATAGAGCTCGGCTTTGCCAGTGGGCATCATTGAATTGTCGTATCCACCGGCGACCATGAAGCCATTGGCTGATGCAAAGGTCTGGTGGTTGCGGCGTTCGCCGTTCATGTCGGGCAGCTGCTCGAACGGCAGTGCGGACTGGACATTTTGCAGTGGTTCGCCCTCGGCTCTTCTGAGTGAGGCCTTTGAGCCGACCTTTTTCGTTTTAAGCAGGGCGCGAACGTCGGAGACGGTCTTTGCCTTGGCGGCGCGTCTCTTCAGGGCGGGCTGTGCTTGCATGGCTGCCGTGCCCATCAGCAGAGCAGCCAGAAGTAACATTGTTCTTGTTAGTTTCATAATATAAACGTTTTATAGTGAATTGACTTATTTGATGATGACCTTCCTGCCACTGATGATGTTGATGCCCTTGCGGGGCTTGGCAAGGCGCTGGCCAGAGAGGGAGTAGACTGCATCAGAGTTGATGCTGGTGTGGTTGACGATTGGCAGGATGGCATTACCCGACGCGTTCTCAACGGGTATGGTCAGCACCAGTATGCCCGGATCGATGTAAATACCTATCACATTGTAGCGGTTAGCAGAAGCGTTGCCGGTCATAACAGCCTGCAGCAATGCCTTGTAACGCTGCGGCGACTCGCCGGTCAGCACGATAATGTCGATGGTGCGGGTGTCGGTCTTGATCGACATATAGTCTTCGCCGGAGTCTATTGTCACGTCAGTCACTTCCACCAGATTGTAATCATCGGCAATGCCCAGGCTGTTGGGATTGGCCTTGAATACCTCAGCAACACCGTGTCTGACCTCCGTGAGGTTATGTCCGTCGAGACGACTGGTCTGCACTTCGGCTCCCATGTCGGACACCACAACGGGCAAGCTGCCGGTGAGATAGTCACCTTCCTGAATCTTGAGGCTGTTAACCAAGCCCTTACCCCATATATAATAGCAGGCCGAGGCATCGCGCAGGAAGATGTAGTCAGCCAGTCCTTCGTCTTTCATGCAGTAGGTCACCTGTGCATCCTCAAGATTCAGCGTTGCCTTGACATTGTCGTCCATGGCCTTCAACTCAGCCAGTCCGTTGATTTCGATTTCCATCTCCTCGATACGGCCAAAGTCCTTCCAGACTGCCGCCTGCTGATACTTCGCCTTGCAGCCGTAGGGCACGTAGAGAGTGGCGTTTTTGTAGTTGCTGCCCTGGAAGTCGGTTTCCTTCAGTTCGATGGGCTCGGTAGCGCAGATGGTGAAGCTCTCTAATGCCGGACAATCGATGAAGGCATCGTATATGTATTCCATGGAGGAGGGTATTCTCACTCTCTTGAGTTTTTTACATCCTTCGAAGGTATGACTCAAGTCAAATCCAGCACCATTTGAAATGTAGATTTCCTCTATTGTTTCATTGTCCTTGAATGCTTCCCTTTCAATATATCTAATTTGTGAAGGTATGGTGAACTTGGTGGGCGACGAGCAGAATGAATTTTCACCAATCCTCGTAACCGTCGATGGAATCACCGTTCTGCTGCTACCCACAATGATTGTGTTCGTGGCCGTCTCAATGATGGCATTACAGTCGTCGCGTGAGTCGTAGTACGGGTTGTTGCTGTCAACGGTGAGACTGGTAATCGACTTGCAGCCTCGAACAATGCCATAGTCAATGGTTTTCACGTTGCGGGGGAGGTGGAGCTTGGTTATACCACTATTTTTAAACACCTCACTTCCAATCTCCGTACAGCTTTCGGGTATTTCTATCTCGGTCAGCAAGGGGCAGTCTTCAAAAGCATTCCAGCAGATTTTCTTGATTCCTTTCGGCAGGACAATGGAAGTCAGTTTTTGCGCACCTGAGAATTGCATAGGATTGATGACATCATCATCTGACACCTCCCAAGCGTACAAGCCTCCCTTGACAATTCGCGCATTCCCCATGTCAAGACGCGACAATTCAGAAAGTGCCATGCCCAAAATCCACGTCATGTCATCGCTGTTAAGTTCGCCCGCCACGGTGAGGCTGATGACCTTGATTGCATTGTCTTCGGGGATGACCGACGACAGCTGGCCTGCTGTGTTGGTGAAATTGTAGACGGTCTGAATTTCTGCCTTATACTCATACGAGGCTATTTCAGAAGCAGTGAAATTCTTCTTTACACCGATGGCCTTGACCGTTGTACCGTTGTTCAGGGTGATTGGGCCTGTGTAACGCAGGCTCTTCTTGGTGGGCGTAGTGCCGTCGGTGGTGTAGTAAATGTCGGTAGCAGCGCTGATATTGTCTTCCCTGGGCGACTTGATGGTCAAACTGTTGCCGTCGGGATAGAACTCAGGCTTGTCGACCTTGAACCATGAGGTGATGACGGGATCGGCATCGGCACGTTTGCCTTTCTTCTCGGCATAGGCACGGATGGTGCCGTTGCCCAGTTGCGTGATGGCGGTCGTCGGATAATAACGATCGTAGACGGCTTCAGTGGTGGCATCCTGCGGGGTAAAGCTGTAATAGAGCGTCACACCGTCGGTGGCACAAGTGACGGATGCCGACTTATAGTCGTTGTCGAGGACGATGACGGGTTTTTCTATCTGTACTTCGACGGTAGCCTTCGGACGAACGCGGGCGACGAAGGCCTGATTGTCGGTGAAGTCGTACGAACCGGGAGTAAGCGAACTGAGCTTAAAGTAGCCGTCACGAAAACCACCCCAACCCCAGTTGAAATGATACATGCCGGTAGACGCCTGATAGCCGTCGAGCAGGAAGCTGTGGCCACCCCAGGCCTGAGACTGTCCACGATAGAACAAGGGGTAGCCGGCGGACAGTTCCTCCTGAAGACAATCCTCCCAGATAGCTTCGTTATTCTTCTTAGCCGCGTAGATAGCGATGGGTTCGTAGTCGAAGTAGCGCGCGAGCACATCAGGGATCTTGGGCGTGCTGGCCGACGAGCCGTCGGGGTCGTAGTCCATGCCGATGGCGTAGCCGCAGGCTTTCATCAGGTAGGCCACGGCTGTCTTCTGGTCAGCCGATGACGAGGAGGTTATCTCAGTGGCATTCGCGAGCACCTGCAGGTTGAGGGACTTTTCTCCCAGGTTCATCTCATCAGACGGCAGGTTGTTCGTGCCTGGCATCAGCTGCACAACACCGTCGCCACGTTCCGGATACTGGTGGAAGTTAATCATCTGCGCCATGGACGTGGCTACGCAGCCGGTGAGGCAACGCTTGCCGCGTGCCATAGGACACTGGTCGTTGTAGATGGGCGACTGATCCCATTTGGTCTTGATGAGCGGCAGAACGTCCTGACCGGCTCTTCTTGCTGGGATGCCCTCATGTGCCTGTACACCAGGCTGCTGCAGGTAGTCATATTCCTCGGCATACTGTCCGAGCATCGCCAGCAAGCCACAGGGAACAACATCGACATCGAACAGGTCGTTGTCGGAGGCACCGAGGAAATCCTCCTGCCGCTCGTCGCCTGATACAATGACAAACCGCCTTTCGGCTTCATTGTTAAACACGTAGAAAGGGGCACTCGTTCCACCTGCACGGGTTACGGCTGCCGTTTTACGATTAAGCATGCTATTGATACTTTCCGTGGGGACCTGTCTGATCACAAGTGATTTGCTGCCATTCATGGAACGAGCATTCATTGTCTCACGGAAAAACTGTTGAGCCAGCTCGCGAGCCTTGCTTGAACTGCGCGGCTGAGCTTGCAGACAACTAATACAAATTATTAGGGCTGTCAGGATTAGAGTCAGTCTTTTCTTCATAATTACTTTTGTTTTGGGTTTGTATGTCGCAAAGATAGAAGAATTATTTGGCAAAGGGACTAACAATTTACCTATTTTACTAACAATTTATAATTTGTTAGTCGATTTTTTACGCATTTGCCCGTTTTTCGCATAAACATACGGTTTTTACCCGTTTTTGGCTGAATAAAATGTGACAACTTTTTTGTGGTCTGAAAAAAAAGAAGTAACTTTGCAACGCAAAAAAACAGATATGACAGCTCGACAAACCAGACTCTGGATTCTTTTGGTGATATGCTCACTATCGATGATGGTGCGTGCAGATTCGCTGATCAAATTACAGCCTGAGCGGTTGCCCGACATGGCCATTCCACGTATCTCCCATTCCACATTAATAATAAATGGAGAATTGACGGTGCTGGGTGGACATACCTCCGGTTTTGTGCCTACAAAGACAGCCGAATATTTCAAGGATGGCGAATGGCATGTGATGCAAATGGTTTATACCCACGACGACGGCTTGTGTGTTCCGCTCCGAAGCGGCAAGGTGTTGTTGGCTGGCGGTTATGAGAAGAATCTCGGCGTAGGCCAGACCATCGAGGCAGAACTGTACAATCCCGCTACACACACTTTCGAAGGCTTCGGTTGCCTTGCCAGAAAGCGGACACATCCGTCTGGCGTAGAGTTACCCAACGGACAGGTGGTAGTGGCAGGCAACTGGTATCACGACGATGACATTGAGACTTATGACGGCGGTATGTATTTCGAAATTGCCCGTCAGGTGTCTGTACCACGCAGTTTTCCCCGGCTGCTCTGTATCTCCGACAGCGATGTGATGATAGTAAGCGGCTATTGGGATAACTATGGAAAAGACATTAAAACCAATATCGTCGACCGTCTGAAGGGCGAACCTTTCCGTGTGCCGCTGTTAGAGACATGGCAGCCTTACGTCATTGGGCATACACCCCGTAGCGAAGACAGTTTTATTGGCGATAAGGATAAGGGAATCTTCGCCTATCTCTTAGCTGTCAGGGATTCTGCAGGTCAGGTGGCGATTGCTGAGGTGCGCGACACGGTGTTCTCGCTGCTGCCAACCGACAGGCCTGTTCCGATGAAGACTCAGTTTGGCGAGATTCACTATGAGTCGCCTGTCATCGTAGACCATCAGGCGCAGCACGGCTATGTCATGGGCGGCGACTCGCTGGGACGGAAATACATCCTCTGCATCGACTATGCCAAGCGTCCGGCCCCGCTAACGCTCTACTATACCGATCCACTGCCCGTAGCCGTCGGTGGCATTCCTGTCCTGACAGCCGAAGGCAACCTGATTCTGGCTGGCGGCATCGCGCTTGGTGGCACTTTCTTCACACCCACCGGTGCTGTATGGCTGTTTCCCGTAGGCCACCGTGCCGATTCCGAAGCAGCAGATACGGGCAACGAGAGCAAGAGTCATTGGATTTTGATCGTGTTAATCGGCTTGATAGTTTTGGCTCTTATTGCATACATTATAATATTAAAGAGGCGAAGGACTCAAGGGAACAGCTCCGAAGAGTCCTCCAAGGAGCTCACCGAACCAGTACCCGTGAATCCCACGAGTCCCGCCAACGCCCTGATGCAACGCATTGAGGAACTCATGGTCGAAAAGCAACCTTATCTCAATAGCGACCTGAAAATGCAAGAGATAGCGACACAGCTCGGTGTCCATCAGAACGAAGTCTCTGCCTGTATCAACAATAACAAAGGCTATTCGTTCACCCAGTTCATCAATAGCTACCGCGTGGCCTACGCGCAACAATTGCTGCGCGACAATCCCGATAAGAAAATATCGCAGGTGGGATTGGAGTCCGGTTTTGCCAACGACACGACCTTCTACCGTGTCTTCAAGACCTTCACCGGCCTCACTCCCAGTGAGTGGCTGTCGAAGCAGTAACTTTGCAAAGTCCACTTGACAATCCCCCCTGACACTCACGACGTTAGGGGTGATTTCGTGTATTTATACACTCAATATCCAATATTTAGTGAATAGTGAATAGTGAATAGTGAATAGTTTTTCGTACCTTTGCAGGCGTTTTCGAAACTTAATATAAATCAAGCTATATGTTTCATATTTATGAAGGTTTCCATCTGGTAGAGACGTATCACAAGATGCGTCATCAGCGGAAGTACAACCCAGACACCAAGCGTGCCGTCAAGA
>JAEEGF010943881.1_pt1 | contig 13385 bp, 9 predicted proteins | sample 9134171 | NCBI WGS metagenome assembly JAEEGF01 (sample SAMN16246542, study PRJNA631951) | gut metagenome | biome: gut microbiome; feature: rumen; material: AP-attached | host: Bos | place: Iran: Karaj | collected 2018-10
CTTGAACTTCGCTCATTGCTTATTCCATAGCTACGGTTTATCCTTCGACTTGGTGAGACGGAGGAAAATAGGCATAGCCCAGACGAGGGCAAGGACGGAGAACAGCAGGCCTCCAGAAGCACCGACAGCGAAAGAGAGCCAAAAGGGTTCTCTTTTTGCATCAATGAAAAACGGAATTAGGCCAAATACTGTTGAGAGTACAGTAAGATAGACGGCTACAATCTTATGGTTATATGCCCGCACGTAAAGAATGACCATACGGTCGGGTGTCCGACGGGGAGACTGCTGTAACTGGTTCTGAAACTCATTGATAATGTATATGCCCGCATTTACCGTCAGTCCGCTCAGCAGTACGAGTGAGGCAAAGCCGCCCGTACCGAACTCTATGCCCGTGAAGTAAAAGGTCAGGAAGGTGCCGATGAAGGATACGGGGATGAGGGAGATGATGGCCAGGGGCAGGCGCAAAGACTCGAAGAGGATGGCACAGAGGAAATAGATGATGACGGCGATGAGCAGTAGGAGCCAGTATTGCGTGCCTCGGTCGTGATACCAGCCGTAAGAGACGTTCAGGCATCGGTAGCCTACTGGCATCTTCGCATTGAACTCGCGAGTGACACGGTTGATGTAACGGTTTGTGTAGGAATATGACCCCAGTACGTTAAAGGCTACGCGCAGGACGTATTCCTGATTCCGTTTGGGGATGCAGTTCTTGGCTTCGCGCCGTTCGATGCTCATGAAGTCGGAGAATTTCGTCTCCTTGTCCCCGACTCTCAGATAGGCATTCTGCAGATGCCATAGGTCAAAGCGATCTCTCTCCGAAGATGTCAGATGCATGTCGGCCGTCATGTGGGAATCACGATAGCGCTCGATGTCGTGGCCAGAGAGGATACCTCGCAGTACAAGGTAGCTGCGAGGAAGGTCAAAGCTGTAGAGGGCCATCTTCTCTTGGTCGTACTTCATGTATAGCTCATCCTCTTGATGCTCATGTCCGGGTGTTTCGATGACAAGATCGACGATGCGGTTATTGCGGCTCATCTCGGCCGAGATGTCTTCGGCGATGCGATAAAGGCGATCGTAGTTGTATCCGGCTATTTCGATACGATTTTGGCGGTATTGAAGATTCAGCGAGTTGCTGAATCCACGTTCGCTTACGCCACTCGTGCTCCAATCTGCACCGCCAATGGAGATGACCTTCCCGATGACCTTGTTCTCCAATATGTATGGGAATGATGTCTGCTTCACATCGTCCAGAAATTCCACTACGACACTGGCACGCCAACGTTCCACACGTGTCTCGAAGCGCTTTATTTCCTTGAAGTCCAAAAGAAAGTTCTCCAGTATCATCACCTTTTCGTTCAGTTCGTTCACACTTCCGCCCAAGGGCATCTGTGCACGGATGGTGAGCCTGACATCCTTTTTTTTATCGTGGTTTCGATAGGTGCCTTCCGACAGGGATTCGGCAAAGAGACGCATTGAGCCGCCAAACACAGAAGACAAACGATCTTTGCATTTCAACTGGAAGAAGTCACTACCTAACGTGGCATTATAGGCCTTTTCATACCAGGGTCGTTCAGCTAACTCTTTCCCGGCCTGCCTGACATTTCTGTTTTGATCTCCCCATTTGGAGGGGATGGCGTGGAACGGGATGCCAAAAGCCAGTAAGAGCAGGACGATATAAACCCAGCGGTGGCATCCGGTAAAAATGATGTAGCGCGAGTAGAATCGTGTCCACCCTGCTACCAGACGCAACCGACGGATATGACCCTGCTGGCGACTTCCATAATGGAATTGTTCGATTAGGGCAGGGGCAAAGACCCAGGCCACCACCAAAGCGACGGAGAGGTTAATAATGATAATCCAGGCGAAGTCGTAGAGGTCGCGCTTTAGGAAGTCGGGCAACCAGATTACGACTACGAGCGAACCGATTGTCGTCAGCAGTGCAGCCAAGATTGCCAAGAAAGCTCGTCGGTTGTGATAGTAACTATAGTGATCCACCATCACCACCGAGGCATCTATAATGAGGCCCAGCGACACGGTGATACCAGCCAAAGAATATATATGCAAACGTAGGTCGAATAACCAATAGGCTATCACGGCTATCAGGATATTGGCGGCCAAAGTAATTATCATGATAAACAAGTATGTCCAACTGCGTCTTGTCAGCCAGACGAAAACGAGCAGGATACCCAGCGACATCATGGATCGCCATATCAGTTTGTGCAACTCACTCTCCTTCTCTTGTGCCTCGTCATGAGTGAGGGTCAGATAGACCCCTCGGCGCAACTGGCTCTCTATCTCCTTCATCTGCTTGCGCAGCCTTGCTGAGGTAGCTATCCTGTTGGTCTCGGCATCCACATGGATGTTCAAGTAGATAGTGTTCAACCCATTCACACGGTAGTAACTGCCCGGCATACGATCCTTGTATTCATAGGTGGCCAGGTCGTTTAGGTAGATGGTTTTTTCCCCCACCTGTCCGACGGGCATTTCCTCCAGCGGTCTGGAAAACTTGTCCGTAGTCAGATAGAGTGTCCTCCGTTCAGTATCGCTACTTTCAATTAAATGTGTACTACCCGGACCTAAACCCTGCGAACTCTCTATTTCTCCTACCACTTCTTTCCTTCCCATGAAGTTCTTGATAGCCGTTTCCATGTCGTAGGCTGTCAGACCGTAGTTCGCCAGCACATATGGATTGTAGGTGATGACGATATACTTACTCACTCCTCCTGTTACCTCCACGCGCTTTACATCCTCCAGGCGTCTCAGTTCGGGTTCTACACGTCGTTCGATGTATTCCTTCAGTTGCTCGTCTGTCAGGTTGGAGTTCACCTGATAAGTCAGCAGCAATTGGGTAGTCTCCTTCTTCTGTTGCTCGTTAACCACCTCGCCGCCCGACAAGTTGGGATAGCTCACACCTTCTGGCAGACGCTTGCGCACCTGTTTCAGCAAGGATGAAATCTCGAACTTTACAGACGAAACGTCAGCGTTTTTCTTCAGTATCACCCTTACCGTGCCCGATCCGAAATAGGATTCTGATTCCACGCTTTCCACACCCTTCACGGCAGCCACCAGTCCCTCAATGCGCGAAGTCACGTTCTGTTCAATTACCTTGGCTGATGCTTTAGGCCACGAAAAGGATATCGTCAGCGTCTTTCCCTGTTGGGGGCGTGGCTTGTCGGCCACGTCAACCAGAGGTATCAGCGCAGCACCAATGACCATCAGGATGACCAGCGTCAGCAGTATGGTGAAGTTCGAGATACGCATACGTAATGGGAAATAGGGATTTATGACTGGTGGCCTTTCCGACGGTAGATTACATAGTATAGCATGGGAACAAAGAAGAGACTGACCATGGTGCCCGCCATCATGCCGATGATAAGTGTCAGGGACAGGGGATACTGCAGGGCGGAACCCATGTCACCCCGACTCAGGAAGGGAACAAGAGCCAGGATGGTGGTCAGCGAGGTCATCACAATGGGACGCAAACGGCTATGCCCGGCCATGATGACAGCCCTCAGTAGCGGTGTCTCCCTGTGCCGCAGGCGGTTGATGGTATCCACCTTCAGGATGGAGTCGTTGATGATGATACCGCTCATGACAATGAGTCCTATCATTGACATCACATTGAGCGATTCGCCCAGCAGCCACAGGATAAGCACCACGAAGAAGACATCGACAACCATCTCCAAAAGGATGATGAAAGGCTGTATGAAACTCTCGAACTGAGCAGCCAGGATGAAGTAGAGCAACGACAGGGCCACGCAGAGCACCAGTGCCAGTTCGCCTATCATCTTGCGACTGGAGAAGTAACTGCCTGCATACGATGCAGACAACTGGCTCTTGGGCCGATGGACATATTCGTCCACGAAGTCCATCACCCTCTCTATCTCCCGGTCACGGGCATTCAGGTTGATGCTGTAGAACTCGCCGCCATTGCCAGCCTGCAAGCGTTTGTAGTCCTCGCCCCTCTGTTCCCGTACCAGATAGGCAATGGGTATCTCGGTGCCATCGGCATTGCGCACGGTGCTTCCCATCACGCGGTGGTTGTCACGGTCTCTTACGCCTATTACCACAGGCACGGACTGAGCTCCGTCATTGATATCAAACACACGGTCTCTGTTCAACAGTTCCTTCAGCCGTCGGTACAGGGTTTCGTAAGTTACTTTGTACATGGCCATCTGCTCCATGTCTGCCACATACTGTATGTTGGTCTCTGTCACCACAGGCATCACGGTAATCTGGGGGAAGTGTGCCCGCAGGGTGTCAGTGAACTGACGGGCTACGGCTATCTCGGGCCTCTTTCCGTCTAGGTCTTGCAGGTGTATTTCCAGGTCGGCTTCATCAGTCGAGAAAATCAGGTCATAGACATTGCCCGGTTCACCAAATTCCACCGAGGATCTGGGGTACTGTTCTGCCAGCAGACCAGTTATCTTCTCCTTGGCTCCTGCCAGCTGTTCGTCTGAGGGCGTCTTGAAATAGACCACAGCCTCAGAGGCTGTGATGTCCTTTGTATGAGACAGCAGGAACTCTTGAGTGCCTACCATCGAGGTGCTAGTAACCACATCTTCGCCCAGTGACGACATTAGAGAATTCACACGGCAGTCATTCTCCTCGGCCGAGATGCCTGCATTCCAGTCAATCGTCATCAGCGTGTCATTCTGCTTCACCTGCGGCATACGCTCTTTCTCGATGAGGGTCAGGACATAGCTCATCACGGGAATGGCACACAGGAATAACAGGATGCAGAGTCGTGCATGGCGCAGTGTCCAGCACATTACACGTTCATAGGGTCTGACAAGCAGTTTCTCCTGCCAATGGCTTGAGTTTGAGATTGACAGACTCTCAGCCGAAGAGGCATTTCCCTCCCGCCTTTTGTATATATTGTAGAAATAGACAGGGATGACCATTGAGGCAACAGCTAACGAGGCAAACAGGGCAATGGTCACGCCCATGGCTTGGTCATAGAAAAGTGCACCCGCTATTCCGCTCAGGAATATCAGGGGGATAAAGACCGAACAGGTGGTAAGCACCGAACTCAACATGGGGGTGAATACCTCCTTGGTGCCCCTGACTACGGCCTCCTTCAGGGGAATCCCCTCGCGCCACCGCTGCACAATATTGTCTATCACGATGATGGAGTTGTCCACAATCATACCCACACCCAGAATCAGGCCGGACAGGGATATGATGTTAAGCGAGATCCCCATCAGATAGAAACAGAGCAGCGTCAGGATGAGCGAGAGCGGGATGGAAAGGATGATAAGCATGGAGAGTCGCCACTGCCGCATGAAGAGGAACAGAATCAGACAGGCCAGCAGGGCACCGGCATAGAGATTCCCTTTCAGGCTCCGTATGGTATAGGTCAGCAACCGTGTCTGGTCGCGTGTCAGTTCAAACTCAATTTCCGGATAGCTCTTCCGCAGGTCCTTCAGCAGTTCATCAATACCCTGCTGCAAGTCCTCCATCTGGGCATCGTTCTGCTTGATGACAGCCAGTGTGACGGCATCCTCCCTGCCGTGCCTTACCAAACCGTTGCGCTGCGCCACACGTTCCTCTATGTGGCACAGATCCTTCAGTTGCAGTAGCCGCCCTTCATGATTCAGATAGATATTGGCAATGTCATCCTTGGTCAGCAGTTGCGAGTCGAAGTGTATATTGTAACGGTAGAGGCCATCTACCACACTCAGAGCTTCCAGAGTGATATTATTGCGCTGTATGGCGTTCTCTATGTCCTGAATCGACATATTGAGCGAATGCAGCTGCTCATAGTTCGGAATGCACTCAATCTCCGTGCCCACGGTTCCGCTGATATCCACCATGGCCGTTTGCGGCAGTTGCTCGATGCGCTTGGCCACCACGCCCCTTGCAAAACGTCCCAGTTGTGCAAAGCGCAACGAGGTGGAACTCTCGATGGCAGAAGCCTCCTTTGCCCTTTTTAGGTAGATGTCCAAATAGAAAGCCGGTATGTCCATGGCACTGGCTTTCATCACCTTTGGCCGATCCATGTCCTTGGGCATCGAATTCATGGCGCGGTCTATCTTCTCGTTCACCTCGATGAAGAGCAGGTCAATGTTACTGCCTGGGTCAAAGGTCATCATCACGCTGCCTGCATCCATGCGTGCCTCGCTGCGTATGTCCTTCACCCCCGCCACTTGCATCAGACGGCCCCTCAATGGTGACACCACGTCTCGCTCTATCTCATGGGCCGAGTAGCCCGGCATACTGGTCTGCACTGTGATTTGCGGGATGTCTATGTCCGGCATCAGTGAGATGGGGATATACCGCAGGGCCAGGATGCCCATGACCACCAGGGCGATGATGCACATCGTCACGGCAATGGGGCGGTGGATCAATTCATGATTCATATCCTCTAATTCACTTTCACTTCTGTACCATCGGCCAGGTTCAGGTTGCCCGAAGTGATGACGATGTCACCCTCCTGGATGGTGGTTTCCTTACGCTCACTGCCTGTGATGGCGTATGAACTGATGTTTGAATGCACCACATCTACGTATGTCCACACGGCCCGGCCGTCCACGTAGCGGAAGATGACATGAAAGCCGTCACGTTCCACCACGGCATCCTTGGGTACCACGAACATCTCCTGCATCCGTTGTTCCACCACGATGCGCACGTTCAGCCCGTCCATCAGTTCCACAGAGTTTTTTTTCACATTCCTCGGATTGCCAATGACAGCCATCACCTTCACCAGTCCCTTTTCATCTACCATCGGATTCACTTCCGTCACGGTACCCATGAAGGTCAAGCTGTCATCCACGTATGGCGACACCTTAACCTTCTGTCCTTTCTTGACATGTGTCAGCTCGGCCTCCAGGATGTTGAACTCCACCTCGAACTGCGAGTCGTCCACCAACATGCACACCTTGTCGTTGCGCTGAAAGGGACGTGCCTCCAAGCTGGCGATTCTTCCGCTAAAGGGCGCATACAGGTTACACTCCTCCAGGGCATTACGGGCCGACTGTAGCTGGTACTTGGCTGTATAGTAGCCTGACGTCACCTCGGCCCGCTTCATCACCTCCTCAGGCACACCCTCCAGGTCTGTGTTGTACCCCAGCCCTATCAACTTGTCCGTCAGCTCCACCCGAGCCCGTTCCAGCTCATGCTCGGCTCGTTCCAGCTCGCGAGTCTTTTCCCGCTTGTCAAGCGAGGCGATGAGCGCCCCTTTCTGCACATACTGACCCTCCTTCACATGGATGTCATTGGTGATACCCTGAGTGGTGAATGCCAACTGGCTCTTCGCCTTGGCCCGCAGGCGTCCGTTACAGACAATCTGTTTGTCGAAGGGAACCTTATGCAGCACCATCGTATCCACGTATGTCTCCGTCATCTGCTGCTCATGTTTCTCCATGTCCAGCTCCTCTTCCTTTTCCTTCTTATGGCAGGAGGTCAGGCACAATGCAGCGCTCAAAGAAAAAATTACCAGCCTAAAATTATCCATTATCCATTGTCATTTAACATTAGAAGTTCAAAAGTTTAAGGAGTTTAAGAAGTAAAAGGAGTTAAAGGAGTTAAAGACGTTTGTCTTACTTCTTGACTCTCGACCCTAGACTCTCAACTCTAAACTCTCAACTATTCATTCCACTATCTTCTCAAAGTCCGCATCTAAGTCACGCTGCCTTATCCAGTCATAGAGCGTGGCCTGCCGCAAGGCGTAGTAACACGTCCAGAACGTCTTCAGCTGACGAATATACTGGGCTCTTGCACTCTCCTGCTCGTTTTGTGCCGTGTTCAGGTCGGTCACCGTAACGGCTCCCGTCTCGAACCTCCGCTTCGTGATGTCATAGCGCTCGTCGGCGATGTCCTGTGCCCTTTGGGCATTGTGACACTGGCTGGACTGCATGTTGAACTGCATCACACTGGTACGCAGGTCCTGCAGGTAAGCCTCATGAGCCTGCTCCAACTGGGTCTTCGTGACCTCCAGGTCGGCCTGGGCCATCTTCACCCGTCCGCGGCTCACTCCCCAGTCGAAGATGGGCAGCGAGAGCGTCAGCCCCACTATCTCATTGCCCCTCAGATGACGGTAGGCCTCGTTGAAGTGCTCAGTCGTCTGGTTCAGGGCTATCTCGCCGTTCAGCTGCACCTGCAAACCCTTGTTGGCCTTGGCTTGAGCCACCAGCTTCTGTGCCTCCAGTAGGCTCACCTGTTGCTGCAGGTTGTGGGTGCTGTTGGTCAGGGCACGACTCACCACATCATCCGTGTTGACCATCAGTTCAGGCACCGTATAGGGCGGAATCAGCTCCACTCCATCATAATCCGTCATGCGCAGGTACGAGAACAGTTTGAACAGCTGGTCGTTCAGGGTCAGCTGATTGTTGTTGGCCTCCACCTGAGCGTTCAGCAGCGAGAGTTCCAACTGTAGTATCTCGCTCTTAGTCACCGTTCCCAGCTCATGGCGTTTCTTGGCAATCTCAAAGAGATACTGCCTGTCCTCCAGGTTCTTTCGGCTCTGCTGGTAGTTGGACTGAGCCGACAACACATTGAAGAACAGCTGCACAGCCTGGATGGTCACACCCTCCATCGCCTCTAAATAGGCCTTCTTGGCCCTCTCGTATTTCAGCGGCTCCGTCTTCTTCTGCCATTTCAGACTGTTATAGGTCCTCAATGGCTGGGTGTAGCTCAGCCTAAGGGGTTGCGAGTTGTAGATTTTGGAGTTGTAGCTGAACTGGTCAAGGCGGTAGAGATACGACTGCAGCGACAACTTACCGCCCAGCGGCACGATGTTCTGGTCTATGGAGAGGTACATGCTGTTCGTCATCGAGTTGTTCTCCACATACGAGATACGCCCGTCATCGAAGTTACGCGCTTCCACCATCGAGCGGTTGAACTGCAACAATCCGCCAGACAAGTTCACCGAGGGCAGCAGCTGGGCACGGAATGAGCGGTAGCTCCAGTACTGGCTCATGAAACTCAGTCTCGCCACCATGGCATCGTACGAGCGTTCCTGCGCCAGTTCTATCACGTTCGTCAGCGTCAGCTTCGGTTCAGCCGCATTCAAGTTCAGGGCCCAAACCGTCAGTAGGGCTATTATGGATGCGCTGTATCTCATTGTCTTATCTTGTTTCCGTTCACGTAGGCAAAGATACCACATTTCATTCTTTCTCACAAAAATGAATACCACAAAAAGTAAACATTTCATTTTTTTTAACATCTTGGTGACCGCCTATCATAATCTCTGGAACGTGGAGAGGGCCTTTCGTATAGCTAAGTCGAAGATAGAGATACGGCCCATATTCCACTTCACACGACGGCGCATAGAGGCACACGTCTGTATCTGCTTCGTGGTACTGAAAGTCTACAAGGAACTGGAGCGCCTGTTAAAGATGGCTGACATAAAGATGAGCGTGGACAAAGTACTCAACATGGCCAAAACGGTAACCACTATCAGGGTATACATGCCAAAAAACAAAACTCATTTTATCAAAACGATGCCAATGAAGAGGCACAAGCCCATCGCAAAACTATTCGAAAAGAATTTTTGGGAGGCGCAATGACGAAGTCAGGAGATTTCCTTTCTCATCTTTATTTCTAGTCGGCCTTTTTATTTTTTATTGTATGCTATTTTTGATAATGCCCATGTGCCACATTGATTGTTAACCGTTGGAATAAGATTAGGACCACCATCTTCTCCTTCACTCCTGGTCAATGGAACCTGTGAATCATTTTACGTATCCACCACTTTTTGCGGTTGCAAAGGTAGGGTGATTACTTTTTTCCCTTGATATGACCGAGGACTAACAGGTCGTTGTCATCCTCCTTATAATTATAGTATAGTGCCTTTATTTCACTCCTTAACTCAACGGCATCTTCTTCGGCTTGGTATTCTTTATATTGCGAGAGGAGGCTTGCCGAGATTGTGAACGCAATAGCAGGAATCCCCCTACTGCCGCCCCACGGCAGCAACCAGGAACTGAAGACACCTGTCAATTGATTATCAAGGTTCTCGTATTGAGCAACGCGTCCTTCTTTTTTATCCATTATGTATATGCCAGATTCGTTAGTGTTGAAGAATAGCAGGGAATCTGATGCACAGATATTCTGAATAATCCATATCTTGTCGCTATTCTTTGAAAAGAATGTATTTGGAGAGAGTCCTTTTGAGTCTGGATAAGAAAATCCCCTGTGTCCAAAGTCTATAATCCAATTCTCCTGTATCTCACCATTCTTCAACTGGTGAATAATATTGTCAAAAGGCATACAGACGTAGACATCCGTCCCGTTCGACGTCAAGGATTTTCCGAATCCTCCCACTCCTTGTATTACCTTATTGTAATTAAGAAGCGTGTGGTACTCTCCGGAAAGTCCTTCTTTGTCATAACATCGTAGCTCATATCCGCCATTCTTGTCCTCGCTTCTCAGTATGGCGTATAGATAATTCCCGTCTATTGCAATTTCTTTGAAGAAATCATCCATTCTGAAGCATTCAATGACATTTAAATCTCTGTCGCAAATCATAATCTGATAGGGAGAGTCGCAGGATATATACACCCTTTCAGTGCTTATGTCCGCTGCAGCGTCCATAATTCGGATATATTCATTTTTTCCTCGGCCCATTCTTGGCTGGGTTGAGGCGATGAACTTTCCATTGTGGTCGAATGCAACTACCTTATTCCCCTTTCTGTCTACTACATATATACGGTCTGGCAGAGATAGCAAGCGTTCAAAGCTGCCAAGGTATGCTTCGCTGTTCGGATTGTCTGGCTTGAGAACAAATAGGCTGTCAACGTAAGTCGCAACCTCTTCTTTTATTTCTTTATATTCCACATGCAGTTTTTTGCTATTTTTACGAGTGGGAGAGGTACACATGCACAAAGAGCATATGCACATACAGGTTAAAAGTAGTTTGGCAGCGTATTTCATATATTAGTCTCCTATTGAACGACGTTGATATGATATCTCGACCCTAAACATTTTTCCAACTTGGGTTCCCCATATTCTAAATCAAAAGGATTACTATAATGTATTCCTTCTACACTTCCATCACCATAGGCAACACATCTTTTATATTTAACATTTTGTGTCTGGTCAATCTTTTCGTACCAGTGAATTCGAAGTTGTGTAGTACCTTGGCATAACTCTGAATACAAATAGATTGGTGATCCTGAACATCCATAAGAGGTGTCATCTCCTTCACCTTCACCCTGTGTTAGCGCCTCGATGTTTTGCATGAGCAGGGTGTTCTCAGCTAATTTGCTGGTTTGATACTTTTCATACGCTTTCACTCCGCAGAGTCCTGTCAGGGCTGCCATCACCACCGTCAGGGTGGATTTCAAAATCAATTTCTTCATAAATCCAATAATTTATATTGATAATAATGCCTTTTGGCGTTGTTTCTGACTGCAAAGGTCGGGTAATTATAATATTCCTCCAAATATTCTTCGATGAAAATGTAAACACTTTAAAATAAAAAGAAAACACATTATGTAATGTATTGATTGCCAGTGCCTCTATTCTTCCTGCTTGTACTCCACTATCCTTTGCTTCAGTTCCCTTGCCGACCCGCCGGTGCCGAATTGACCAATAGATCTTCAAACGCCCCTAAAGGGCTTATTAAGGCTCCCTGCCTGGCGAAATATTATTCCTGGGCAGGGAGCTTTTCACACCTATTTTTAACTTGATTTTGTATTGGGTCATAATTCTTGACAAATAGCGGGTACGAAGGTTTAACCCGCTATCTCAACCTCATCCTCAGTATGTAGAAATTATCATCCTCCTTGATAGAATCCGTCAATGGCGTAAAGGCGTCCTTTAGCATGTCATGAATGTCCTGCATATATGGCTTAGCCACGTTCATGATGTCCAGGAGGTGTTCTGCCGGGATGAGCTTGTAGAAGTATCCGCCATGGTATGCGGCAAAGTCGTAGTTCATCGGGGTATGACTGTATAGAGTGAGTTCCCCGTTGTCGAGGCTTAGATGGAAATCATACTGGCGATGCGACCTGAGCATTGTCCCCCAAATGGCGCCCTCAGCGAAGATGTATGAATTGACGGCTTCATCTGGTACGTCTGTCGGATTCCCGTTGTTAACCAGTTCGCGTGCCTTGTCCTCGGTCATCATGCCTGGCGATGTCAGGGTATATCTGCTTATTGCCCCTGATTGCCCGTTGTTGAGGAGGAAAAAGGTTGATGAGAATACGTCTAACAAGCAGATTTTACTGCCGTCCCTTTGCAAGGCATGCAGGTTCGCTGCGTGGTGGTTATGTCCTATTACATCGGTATCCACATCGATAAACGCCTTGTTCTCCCCCGAATGCAGGTCGTAGAATACTGCCATGTGATTGTCCTGGAACCGGTGGAACATAGCCGTGTAGAATCCTCCTGGTACCAACAGTATGTCATCGCCCCCGTAGGCTGTGACCGCCTTTTTGGAGCTCAGGAAACAGCCTGTCCGGTCATATAGCTTTATGTACCTCTGGTCGATAACAGCCACGGAGTCTCCTTTCTCATTAGCATTGAAATTCTGTATGGAGACGTATTCGCTGCTGGAATGCCCTGATTCCCCTATCTTGCCAAGGTAGCTGCCGTCGGGGGAAAAGGCCAGGATGCGTTGGTTCTGGGCATAGTCGAGGACATAAAAGGCATTGTCCGTGACAACCAGTTTTATGGGGTTTCCCAGCAGACAATCCTGAGTGCTTCCCAGGGGGATAATCTCAAAGTCGGTGAACTCGTCAGCAAAAGAAACGTCTTTCTCCACGCCTTCCCAGTTCACGCTTATCTCACAGGAGTCTGGCTCCTTTTCCTGTGCGGCCTTTCCGCAGCTCATGAGAACTGTTGAAGCTAAAGCAAGGGCTAAAACACTCTTCGATGTTTTCATGCAAAACATTTATTTCTTAAAATCTATAACTTATAAGCAATCAGTCATACCATTCACTAGGTATTGGCTGTGAAGTATAATCGCCAGGTTGGCAAGTTTCGCAATGTTCGGTTGGGGGACATAGAGGATGCCATAAAACTTCATCATACGAAACGTCCTTGCACTTGTACGCCTGATAGGTTACGTAATAATGTTTATATTTCTTTATATAATAAGTTTCACCGGTTTCTTCATCATAGTATGCTTCGATATGATAATCATTGGGATCAACAGCAGCTGTGTAGCACGTTCTTGTCGTTAAAGGGTCAATTATTGAAACCATGCCATTTCCCTCATCTCCCGTTAGCGCCTCGATGTTTTGCATGAGCAGGGTGTTCTCAGCTAATTTGCTGGTTTGATACTTCTCATACGCTTTCACTCCGCAGAGTCCTGTCAGGGCTGCTGTCACCACCGTTAGGGTGGATTTCAAAATCAATTTCTTCATAAATCCAATAATTTATATTGATAATAATGCCTTTTGGCGTTGTTTCTGACTGCAAAGGTCGGGTAATTATAA
>JAEEGF011925058.1_pt1 | contig 13385 bp, 7 predicted proteins | sample 9134171 | NCBI WGS metagenome assembly JAEEGF01 (sample SAMN16246542, study PRJNA631951) | gut metagenome | biome: gut microbiome; feature: rumen; material: AP-attached | host: Bos | place: Iran: Karaj | collected 2018-10
GCTGGCTTCTGGAATGACTACTTTGGATAAAAGATCTACCTTCAGACGACGGAGAAATATCCTATTCAGATTCAGCTTCGTTCTATCATACTTCAGTCATCTACTATTGTAGATAACATGGTCAATGATTTTGATATCAACGGAACACCGCCGGATAAAGCGGTGAAGATGGCTTGTACAGTAATAGCTACAGTGCCTATTTTGTGCGTATATCCTTTCGTACAGAAGTATTTCACTAAGGGTGTTATGGTTGGCGCAGTTAAGGGCTAAGAGATATGGATCTTTATACAACAAATGTTCAGGGAATGATCCCTACAGATAATTTTTTACCTAATAAGGAGGAAAAGATATGAAAAAGAAAATTGTTAGTATGTTACTGGCATCTGTAATGGTAATGAGCCTTGCAGCATGCGGTAGTACTCAGGCTCCAGCAGCAACTCCAGATGCAGGAAGCGACGCAGCACCAGCTACAGAGACAGCTGCACCAGCAGATTCAGCTACAGATACTCAGGCTACAAGCGCAGAGCGTCAGACAATCACTTGGTCCGTTATTGACTTAAATGCAGGCGTTAACGCAACAGGTGAGTACGCAGACCAGATCATGCAGCAGATTGAAGACTTCTGCGGCGCAGACCTTGAGCTTATCTGGTATGCCAACGATGCTCTTTCTGAGAAGAACTCTTTAGCTCTTACAAGCCCATCAACAATGCCACAGATCATGTCCTGGGGCGGCACAGTTACAGGTGACGTTGTATCAGCAGCTAAAAACGGAGCATTCGTAGACCTTAACAATTACATTTGGGATTCAGAGAAGTATCCTTATCTTTCACAGCTGTCCAAGGATGTAGCTGCAAACCTTACAGTTGGTGGCAAGCTCATCGCTCTTCCTCGTACTCGAGTTGTTGGTCGTTATGGACTTAGCTATCGTAAGGACTGGGCTGAGAAGCTTGGCGTTGAGCTTCCTGCAAACGCAACTCCAGATGATGTTTACAAGATGATCTACGCTTTTACCTATGATGATCCAGATGGAAATGGCAAGAACGATACAATCGGTATGGAAATGACATCCTACACAGGACCTTTTGATATCATCCAGACTTGGTTTGGTTGTGGCAACGGCTGGCAGGAAAAGGACGGACAGCTGGTTCCAGTATGGACTACAGATGAGTATTTTGAAGCTGTAGATTATATCAAGAAACTTTACGATGATGGACTTATGCCTGCAGATTTCTACAGCCGTCCTACAGATTCCTGGTCAAATGGATGTAAGACTGGTGAAAACGGCGTATATATTGACGTTCTTGATTCAGGAAAGAGAATCTGGCAGTACTTTGAAGCAGAGGACACACTTACACCTTCAGTTGTTAACCCAGATGAGCCAGCTTCAATGGTTCTCTACGGCGCTGTAAACGGCCACACACTTGCAACTGCCGGCTACAATGGATTCTTTACTCTGTCAGCTACAACACTTGATACAGAGGAAAAGATTGAGGCTGCTCTTACAGTTCTCGACAGACTCTGCTCACCTGAGATGCTCACAATCACTCAGTATGGACTTGAAGGAATCAACTACCAGTATGATGCTGACGGCAACATTGAAGACCTTGATGCTGATACAGAAAACTCTGATGCTGTTGCTCTTGCAAACAACTATAAGGGTCTCAATCAGCTCCTTACATTCCTTCCTTCATCTGAGTCTTCAACAGGCGCAATCCCTGTTAAGTCAGATAAGTTCAGTGAAGCACAGAACAATGCATATGCTGAAGCTCTTCAGTATGCAGAGGTTAACCCAGCACTTTCATACCTTGTAGGATCTGATACATACTCACAGGTTGGTGCTGACCTTGATAGCCAGGTTACAGCTGCAAGAACACAGTACATCTGCGGTTCAATCTCACTTGATGAGTTCAAGTCAACTCTTGACTCTATCAGAAGCCAGGGCTATGACGCAATCATCTCAGAAGTAAATGCTCAGAGATAATCTTTTTCAATAAATCACTACAGGCATCGGCATCCGTGGCGGATGTCGGTGCCATTTAATATTGTAGAGCCGCTGATATGAAATATGTCAGCTAAGCTGACCAGCGGCTCGCAGCCGAGTAGGAAGACTGACCGTCTTCTACTCGATTGCAGAGTCGGAAGACTGTCCGTCTTTTACTCGATTTACAGAGCTACTGAAGTGATGGAGAATACAGGTATGAAATTACATAGGATGGAAAAGAACTATGCTGGCACAGCAAATTTTGGCTGTATGTGGAAAAAAGGGGAAATTCCAGCAGAGAAGATAAAGGATGCAGGCTTTTGCTGTTTAAATGAAAATGGAAAGAGGGTAGTTTTACAGTCCAGGATAACCGCCTATTGGCCTGATGGAAGTGTAAAGTGGACAGCCCACTGTGCAGATAGTAACAAGCTTGGGGACAACATAGAAGTACATATAGAAGATACAAAAGAAAAAGACGTTTCTGGAGAGGACAATTTTAAAATCAAGTTATTGGAATCATCTGAATCTTATGAGATTACAGGAAGAGACTTTTCTGCAGTTATCCGAAAAGATACAGATGAGCTATTTGAATGCATAAAAAGTGGAGACCGCACAGTTTTTTCCCATGGAAAGCCTGTGCTTAAATTAGAGGAGCCATATTCAGAAAGTGGCTTAAGCACCAGGATAACAAGAGATTATCTTGGCAGAATAAAAAATATTGTTTTGGAAGAAAGTGGGGATGTACAGACAGTATTTCGCTTTGAGGGCATACATGTCTGCATTGCGCCTGACAAAAAGGGCCAGGAGAAAATCCCCTTTATCATACGTTTGTTTTTGGGAACAGCAGCAAGAGATATTAGAATACAACACACTTTTTTATACGATGGGGAAGAGGACAAGGATTTCCTGAAAGGAATAGGAATTTCTTTTGAAAGTCCATTGGAAGGCCCTTCCTACAATCGCCACATTAAATTTGCAGAAGATAATGGGGTATTCCACGAGGTTAGCACGCAGCTGACTTCCTGGAGGCCACGACTTCCGCTGTCTTTGTACAAGGAACAGATGAAGGGACTTCCTATAACACAGGAATCCATGAAAGAATGTGGAGATGAGGATATAGATCAGCACATTGAGCTGGTGTTAGCTAATTGCCCACATTGGGATACCTGGAATCTGACACAGGATAGTGCAGAGCACTTTAGCATTCGCAAAAAGTTATCCTATGATGACGTTTGTATGATAGATGCGCTTAGCGGCCACAGAAGCATTGGAGGCGCAGGTTTTGGGTCAGAGGCTGGAAGCGTGATGATAGGAGTTCGGGATTTCTGGGAAAAGAATCCTGGGGAGATTTCTATAGCTGGTCTATCTGGCGAGAAGGCCTGTGCAACTATCTGGTTCTATGCACCTGATGCAAAGAGCTATGATTTTAGGCATTATGCGCACCGTGGTTACAACCAGGTTTGTTATGAAGGCTATGACTATAAGGGAGCAGATCCTGACGGAATAGCTGTAACAAGCGAGTGTTCACTTGGCTTTTCAGAAAAAATCATTCCTGACGATCAGGAACTTCTTGAATTTGCAGAAGGTGTGAATCATCCGGCAATCTATGTTGCAGACCCTGAAGTTTACCATGAAATGAAGGCTTTTGGCTATTGGTCTCTTCCTGCAAAAAATACAGAGGTAGAAAACTGGCTTGAAGAGCAGCTTAATAGAGCTTTTTCTTTTTACAGTCAGGAAGTAGAGCAGCGCAGCTGGTACGGGCTTTTTAATTATGGAGATTTCATGCATACCTATGACCCTGTGAGACATCAGTGGAAGTATGATGTGGGGGGATATGCCTGGGATAACACAGAACTGGTGCCGACTTTGTGGCTCTGGAATTATTTTCTGCGCACAGGCCGACCTGAGGTATTCAGGCTGGCAGAGAAATTGTCCCGTCATGCCAGTGAAGTAGATGTATACCACTTTGGTAAGTATAAGGGCCTTGGCTCCAGGCACAACGTAAGGCATTGGGGATGCCCCTGCAAGGAGGCCAGAATTGCTATGGCCGCCCATCACAGAGTCTTTTACTATCTGACTGGGGATCGCAGGATGGAAGACATCTTTGAGGAGCTTGGAGACAATGAAAATAGCTTTTTAAACAAGGATCCTCTTGGGGATTTTTATGAAAAAGAAAAAATGAAGCATCCCAGCCATGCCCGCAGTGGCCCTGACTGGTCATCTCTTGTATCTAACTGGATGACACAGTGGGAGAGGAAAAATGATGAAAAATACCGTGACAAAATAGTCACAGGTATAGACGATATCAGCAAGGCACCGCTTCGCCTTGCTTCCGGTCCTGATTTTGAGTTTGATCCGGAAAGCGTACATTTGTATTACATAGGAGAAAGAACAACAGGAGGAACGCACCTTCAGGTTTGTATGGGAGCCCCCACGGTCTGGATGGAAACAGCAGATCTTCTCGAAAAACCTGAATTTGAGCAGATGCTCATAGAACTGGGGCGTTTTGCACTTCTTCCAAGAAAGCAGCAGCTCGAGGAATGTAACGGCCTGATTGGCGAAAGGGAATATACCTATCCTTTCATGTTTACAGGCCTCGGAGCCTATGCTGCGGAGAGAATCTGCAGCGGGAACTGCAAGGGAGTTGTGCTTGGCGCAGAAACCATAAGTAAGGATAACAAGGCAGAGGGACATCTTGTAGCACAAAGGACCTGGAGAGCTCTTTTATCGAGCCTTATAAGCGAGAATAACAGCGATGGTTTTATGACTATTGAGACTATAGATGCAGGTAATAAGCACAAACTCACTGAAATTCCCTGGATCTCTACAAATTTCACTGCCCAGTGGTGTCTTAATGTGATAATAGCACTGGAATTTATAAGAGAGGACCTGCCAGATAACCTTTTAAAAGCGCAGGAGTTGGTGGAGAATCTGGAGGAGTCAGCATTTCACAAAGCCTGACATGGAGTAAAAATATGAAGCTTAAAATAGATGAAATTACAAAAAAAGGTATACAGCTTTCCTGGGATAAGGTAGAAGGCGCAACAAGCTACAGGCTTTGTTGGAAAGACAGAAATAGAAAGACCATGCAAAAGAAAGCTCTTTTACCAACGACAGAGCTTAGGGCGATGTTTAACAAAATGCCCCGGATTCCCTATTATTTGTCCGTACAGGCCCTTAATGAATTACAGGTCATTGATGAAAGTCCTGAAATTAAGACTCCAGTGACAGTTAGATTAAATGAGCAGCTTGAAAAGATAGACCGCGGCCTGGTAGCTGTATCAACAGGAAACGGAGTATTTGTATCCTGGAGGCTTTATAAGAGTGAAGTTAAGGGATATAGCAATACTGGACTTACTGGAACAGACTTTGCTTTGTGCAAGAACGGGAAGGTTCTGGCCTTTGTAACAGATAGCACAAATTATCTTGATAAGACTGGCACAAAGGATGATCTGTACAGCATAGTTTCCTATGAAAGTGGAAAAGAGCCTTCTGCCAAGGAAATTGAAAGTGCCCTTAAGGAAGCCAAGTCAGTAAAGGCCTGGGAGAGTGGCGAAAACTATCTTGATATTCCTCTGAGGATCCCTGAAGGCGGGACTACTCCTGCAGGTGAAGCCTATAACTACCATGCCAATGATATCAGCATTGGAGATGTGGATGGTGACGGAGAATATGAATATATAGTTAAGTGGGATCCAACAAATTCCAAGGATGTATCTCAGACTGGTTATACAGGAAATGTCTATCTTGACTGCTATAAACTGGATGGGCGACTTTTGTGGCGACTTGATATGGGGGTAAATATCAGGGCAGGTGCGCATTATACCCAGTTTATGGTCTACGATTTTAATGGTGATGGCAGGGCGGAAATGGCAGTAAAGACAGCTCCTGGAACTTGCATGCACTTTTTTGATGAAAGTGGAACTGAGTGCGGAATGTCTTTTATCACTATTCCTCCTGAGGATGCCAAAAAAGGCGTTTGCAACGACAGTAATTATGTGGCTTCTGCTGCTGACTACAGAAGGCATCTGGTGAAGGTTTTCAAGAACTGGAATAGTCATCCTGAGGTAGTAAATGGCCATTGGCCGGCTACTCTAGAGGAATGCTTTAATATGGCGCCCAAATACACGTATCCTCTTTCTGAGAAGGATGCAGAAGATCTTGCAGAGTATTTTATTGCAAGCTATGCGCCAAGTCGCAGCAGCCGAAATCATCTTGAGAATTTTGAAGGTTTTATATTCGAGGGACCTGAGTATCTGACCATGTTTGGAGGGGATGGAAAAGAGCTTGAGACTATTCCTTTTAAGTACGGCAGAGATGACGATGGTCTTATGTGGGGCGACTATGCCATGAGTAGAATAGAGCCCTGCAACAGAGTGGACAGGTTCCTGTCAGGAGTAGCTTATCTTGATGGAGAAAGGCCTTACCTAATAGTGTGCAGAGGCTACTATACACGAACAACTCTTGTAGCCTATGACTTTTTTGACAATAAGTTCAATGAAAAATGGAGCGTAGACTCCGGCTATGTTCGAATGGAGAATCCCTTTAATGATAACCCGCATGAACTTATGGGGAGCGATCCAGTTTACGGAGTAATTGCTGGACAGGGAAATCACAGCCTCTCTACTGCAGATGTGGATGGGGATGGATGCCAGGAAATAATCTATGGTGCGGCCTGTATAGATCATGATGGAAGTGTCTTGTACAGTAGTTATGATAATCTTCCTAATGGAATTCGTGCCAAGCTGGGACATGGTGATGCCATGCATGTTGCCAATATTGATCCTGACCGGCCTGGGCTTGAGATATTTAATGTATTCGAGGGAGCCAAGGCAGCGCCCTATGGGTTTGCCCTTAGAGATGCGGAAGACGGCAGTGTCTATTTTGGCGAATATGCAGAGAGTGACCTTGGCCGTTGCATGGTAGGCGATATTGTGCCAGATGAACCAGGACTCCAGGTCTGGGTCAATGATGTATATAACGTAAAGGGAGAAAAGCTTGATATTCCGGCACCTTCAACCAATATGAACATTCATTGGGCAGCTGACCTTACTACTCAGGTGACAGATGGCAAGGAGTACCTCACAGAAGAAAAGTGTGGAATCATAAATGATCCTATTCACGGAGTAATGCTTAAGCCGGAAGGCACAGCTACAAACAACGGCACCAAGGGCAATCCATGCCTTGTTGCGGATCTTTTTGGAGATTTTCGTGATGAGATTGTGCTGCGCCTTGCAGATGACAGCGCACTTAGAATCTATATAAACACTGATATCACAAACCACAAGCTTTTCACACCGCTTCAGGACATGCAGTATCGCATGGGAGTCTGCTGGCAGAACAACTGCTATAATCAGCCAGGCTATGTAAGCTACTACTATGCCAGTGATATGAGATTTGACGAAGTAATGCCAGAACTTTAATTTTTTCAGGAGAAAGCAAGATGAATCCCTTTTCTTATAACATCAGATTAAAGACGTATCCAGATAAAGCAAAAGAGTGGGAAGGGGGCGTTTACTATCCTAGAATAGCGCATGTAGAGGAGTTAGATGCCACCTCTAGAGCCAATTATCTTAAGGCTCTTGCTGGAGACGTTTTGCAGATAAGTTCTAAAACCTGGACAGAGACAGAAGTTACGGGTTTTGGAATATATCAGTATGTCAATAGCCCGATTTTTACCTATAATACAGGTCTTAAGGATGGAAAGTGGACTGTAACCTTTGTAAATAAAGGCTCAGAGAGCATTATGGCAAACTGTTATGCAGATGAAGTCCTTATGATAAAAGATCTGGAAATACCGGCAGGAAAGTCCAGAACAGAGAGTTTCATAAACTGCTCTATTCATGAAGAGACCAGTCTTCAATTTTTCGTCTCAGATAGCGCAGTCACCGAGGAAGATGCTTGTGAGAAGTGTCTGTGCATCAGCGATATTTCATATAGTGAAGTGAAAAGAATAAGCGATGAGAATAAAGATAAATTAAGAAAATCCACTATTTTCCTTGCTTCTGATTCAACGGTGCAGTCCTATGAGGAGTTTTACTATCCCCAGACTGGCTGGGGGCAGGTCTTTGTAAAATATGTGTGCCCCAAGGAGGATCTTATAGATTATCAGGCCGAAGATCACTGCTATCCTCAGTGCCATGTGTATGAGCGAAGATCCGTATATGTTGAAAATAGATCCATCGGCGCCAGAAGTGCCAGATCATTCATTGACGAGGGCAAGTGGAATTCGCTACTGTTACGGGCCAAAGCTGGGGACTATGTTCTTCTTCAGTGGGCTCATAATGATGCGACAGCGGTGCGCCCAAATAGATATGTCTGCCCTGGGGAGTTTGATGGTTTTTTGATGAAATATATAAATTCCTGCAGAGCAAGAGGAATTTATCCGATTCTTGTAACACCAGTATCAAGGCGAAACTGTGATGAGCATGAGGGAAATTTTATGCTTTCATTTGGCAAGTACAGGGATGTGATGCTGGAAGTTGCCAAGCACGAAAAGGTTCCTTGTGTTGATCTATGTACTCTTAGTAACAACTACCTCAAGGAGATAGGAGGCGAGGAGGCGAAATCTCTTTATCTGTGGTGTCCGGCAGGAGCATATCCGGAAAGTGCCTATGCAGATGGAGTTTCGGACAACACTCATTTACAGGAGTATGGTGCAGAAGTTTACGCAAGGATGGTTGCGCAGGCTCTTATATCAATGAAAGGCTTTCCTGAAATTGAAGTTCTAAAGCCCTATCTGGATATCACATATGTCCCTGAAAAAAGAACTGTCAGTATGGTTGAAAAGCCTGTGGACCTCAAGGTTCCAAGCGGCTTTGCTCTTCAGGAGCTGAATATAAATGACAAAAAGGCAAACTTCCTCCTGATCTGGAATGACGTTGAGGGTGCTGTTTCTTACAATGTATATAGAAAGGGGTCCGTTGATTTTCAGTTTTTCCCTCTTAGGAGCGTAAGCGCAGAGGAGAAGAAAACTTCTGCTGTTATTCCATTTATCCTGCCTGCAGCAGATGTATATCAGGTGAAAGTAACAGCAGTTTTTGCAGATGGCAAGGAGAGTAACCCCAGCAGAATCATAGAATTCAGGGCCTGATAATGACTAAAAGGAAATACTAAAATGCAAGAACTTATAAACTTTAATACAAACTGGAAATATCATTTTGGAGATATTGTATCTGTAAGAAATAGATGGGCTTTGGCCAAGTCTGGCTCTTTTAACCAAGGGCCTGAGAGCAAGGGCTATGATGATAGTAGCTGGAGAGAAGTGACACTTCCTCACGATTTTGTGTTCGAAACAAAGCCCTATGCTTATGCTGAAAAGGAGTTTGACAAGGACAACACTATTCCTGCAATGGAGGATGTGAACAATATACATACAACATCAGGCTCCTTTGATAAGAATGTAGGCTGGTACAGAAAGCATTTCTTTATCCCCGAGGAATACCTTGGCAAGAAACTTTATCTTATTTTTGATGGAATTTACAGAGATTCATATTTCTATCTTAATGAGTTTTTTCTTGAACATGAGCCAAGTGGTTACTGCAAAATAGTTATAGACATCACAGATACTGCCGCCTATGGGGAGAATAATGTTCTTGCCATACGTTGCGATGCAAGACAGGCGGAAGGATGGTTCTACGAGGGCGGTGGAATTTACAGAAATGCCTATCTGAAAGTGGTGGAAAAAGAGCATGTGGAAGATCTTTTTGTTTACGGGCAACTTGAGGATAACTTTAAGAGAGCAGAAGTAGCGATTTCTGGCAGGATTTTTGGAACAGGTGAACTTTGTAGCAGGAATGCTCATGCGTATAAGGCGCTCCTTTGCATTGAAATAATTGATAGTAAAGGTGAACTGGTAAACAAAAGCAACTTATATCTTGCAGGTGATGAGAGTATATCAGATGATAGTAAGATAATGGAGCTTACGTATCTATCTGATATTGGAGCCTATGAGTTTAAAACAAAGATCATATTAGATGAGCCAAGACTGTGGTCAGTAGATAGGCCTGAGCTTTACAGACTCATATGCAGGCTTGAAATATGCGGAGAAGTCAGAAATGTAGCTGAAACAAGCTTTGGAATAAGGTCTGCCGGGTTTGATAATAACGAGGGATTTCTTTTAAATGGAGAGAGACTCAAGATCAAGGGAGTATGCTGCCATCAGAATCATGGTGGCCTTGGAAACGCTGTTCCTCCTGAAGTTATGCGCTACCGTATAAAGAAGCTCAAGGAAATGGGGGCAAATGGCTATAGAGGAGCACATTACCCACTGTCGGAGGATTTTCTTGATATCTGTGACCAGGAAGGAATGCTGGTTATGCTTGAAACAAGGCTTCTATCCAGTGCCAGGGCAGATATGCATGAACTTGAGAGAATGGTCAAGGTTGGAAGAAATCACCCAAGTGTCATAATTTATTCCATAGGAAATGAGGAGGCTCAGTCCCAGGCAACAAGGCAGGGAGCAAGAATAGCTGCTACAATGATAGATTATGTAAAGCGCCTTGACCCATACAGGCCTGTGACTATGGCTCTTTTGATGCTGGACATGAAGACCAATGAGGTTATCACAGATTATAAGGTCTTAGAGGGAATTTCCAGACAACTTGATGTTGCTGGTTACAATTATCATAGCGATCTCTATGAGAAGTTTCACAAGGAATATCCAGATCAGCCATTTATCAGCACGGAAATGGGGACCTTTAAGTCAACCAGAGGCTGTTATGAAACTGACAAAGAAAAATGTCATCTGGCTATCAATGAGAAAAAGCCATATTACATGTATGGTGCTGAGAGATGGAGAGATTGCAAGCCTGACTGGGTTAGCGGACTATTTATCTGGACAGGATTTGATTATTATGGAGAGCCTACGCCCTTTGCCTGGCCTGCCATCAGTAGTCAGTTTGGCGCAATGGATTTATGTGGCAATCCCAAGGATTTCTACTACTTTTACAAGTCCTGGTGGGCGGGAGAGGATGTTATACACGCTTATCCGGATATGGATCAGGAGCCTGGGAAGGTTTTGGATTACTATGTTTTTTCAAATGCAGAGGAAGTGGAAATTGTTTTAAATGGTAAGAGTCTTGGAAAAAAGAAAATGCTTAAAGATGACTATTTAGTGTGGGAAAATGTAGTATCTGAAAGCGGCAGAATGGAGATAATCGGCTATAGAAACGGTGCAGAATGCATGAGAAAGGTAAATGAAACTGCAGAAACTTTGTCGGCAAGGCTTGTTGTTACAGAGGATTACAGGGAAAACGACCTGGTTATCAGAAAACTGGAACTAAGTGATAAAAATGGTAATCTAGTGACTAATGCGGATGTAAGATTTGATATACCTTCTGAGTGGGGAACCCTTTTGGGCGCATCAAATGGTGATCCTTCGGATCATACAGGTGGAAAGGCGGGATTTGTTAGTACCTTTCATGGTCTTGCCCAGGTAATCACCAGAGAGGATTAAAAAACAAATCTGGTCATATATAATTTTTCATTTCTGACCTTTTTAGTATTATCAGTTTGATGCTATATTAGGTTAAGTTTAAAAAATTTCTTAATCTAAAGGCTCAAAGGAGAAGACTATGAAAAACGATAATGTTAGAACACTTACCTATGCAGGTCTTATGGCTGCACTATGCTATGTGGGATATGCTGTATTTCCAGCAATTAATGCATCAGGCACCAAGGTTCATCTTGGAAATGCATTTGTAGTACTGGCAGCTTTGCTTATAGGTGGCCTTTATGGCGGACTTGCAGGCGCAGTAGGCCTTACAATTGCAGATTTGTCACTTGGCTATACTGCATCAGCGCCCAGAACATTTATAACAAAGCTGGTTATTGGTCTTATTGTAGGACTTGTTGCTCACAAGATTGCCAAGATATCGGAGGAGCACAAGAAGACATATATACTGCTGTGGTCATCTCTTGCAGCGGTTGCAGGACTTGCTTTTAACTGTGTATTTGAACCAGCTCTTAAATACGTATGGTTTACTATTCTTACTCCAAATGCAGAAAAGGCTGCAGCTGCCATCAGCGCGCTTCTGGCAGTTACAACCTATACTACTATGATAAATGCAGTGATCAATTCAGTCCTTGCTATCATCATTTATAATGCTCTTCGCCCGGCTCTTAACAAGGCCAATCTGTTTCCTACAGTTACCAGGGCAAAAGAAGCATGAATTAAACGTAGGTTCCATCTTCAAAGTCTATGTTCTGAATAAAGGAAACTACATATACATCAGTACTTCTGGGGTTTTCCATAAAGTAGTCTTCGATGGCCATTTTATGGCGAGCCCCTTTTTCATCTGTCTGGTAAGCAATACGCATTACTCTCTTTTTGCCTGCAGCATGGGCATCTAAAAGACTTTTCCTGTTAAAGGCCTTTTCTATTTCATCTTTGGACTCGGGTACAGTCATATCAACAATTTGTCTGAGACAATCGTCATAGGTTCCAGTCTCAGGAATTTCAATATTAAGGAAGTTCTCACGTCTCATAAATGTGTAAGAGTTCTTACTTATATTTGCAAATTTTATGACTTGGAACTTTTTGTATACAGATTCTATAAGTATCCTTACCTGCTCAAATACTGCTGACTGGTCATCAAACAGGTCCATTTCCTCCATCTCGACAGGAGCTTCTTCTTTTATCATATTGATAAAATCTTCCTTAGGAATAGGCTTTGAAAAGATATATCCCTGAATATAGTCGCAGTCACAGGTATTGATAAACTGGAGTTGCTCCTGAGTTTCAACGCCTTCAACTACCGTAAGGAGCTTGAGTCTGTGCGCAAAATAAAATACAGACTCTAAAGTTATCCTTCCTTTTTCGGTAAGGCAGTTGTCATTAAGAAATGACCTGTCTATCTTAAGGATTCGTGCAGGAATATCCTTTACAAATGACATGGAAGACATGCCAGATCCAAAATCATCGATTGAAACCATGTAACCAGCTTTTTCAATAGAATGAACCCAATCCATGACCTCATCTTTATTTGCTGTAACATCAGATTCTGTGACCTCTACACCAAAATAGTACTTATCTATACCATAGGAATCTATTAGTCTATTCAGTTTCTCAATAAATTGCTTGTCCTTGGCGTGCTCTCTGCTAAAGTTCACACTGATTCTTATTGCTCTATCCTTGAGCTGCTTAATCGTCTTGCAGGCATCTTCAGCAACGAACCAATCTACAAGCGAGAGCTGACCTGCTTCCTCAAGAATTGGAATAAAATCTCCAGGAAGTACTACTGTTCCATCTGATTTGATCCATCTGACAAGTGCCTCGGCTCCTCCTATAACACCTTCCTTGGCATTATATTGTGGCTGATAATATGCTTGCAACTCACCGACTTCCATGGCTGCAACTATGTCATGTAAAAGATATTTCTGTTCCATTTTTCCCTCAAATAAA
>JAEEGF012030091.1_pt1 | contig 13385 bp, 13 predicted proteins | sample 9134171 | NCBI WGS metagenome assembly JAEEGF01 (sample SAMN16246542, study PRJNA631951) | gut metagenome | biome: gut microbiome; feature: rumen; material: AP-attached | host: Bos | place: Iran: Karaj | collected 2018-10
TAGTTCAGGTTGTCGGTCAACAGGTAATCCGCGCTGGTGTTCAAAGCGTTTGCGATCAGCACAAGTGTTTCCAAGCTCAGACTTTTTTCTCCACTTTCGATACGGGAGACATAAGAGACCGAACGGTCAATCCGATCTGCAAGCTCAGATTGTGTGATCCGCTGCTTCTTCCGCAAACCGCGGATGTACGATCCGATAGAGATGTAGTTAAGTGCCATAGGTTATTTCCTCCTGTGAAAGTTTTTCAAAAGTAAATATAACCTATAAGGCAAAATATGACCTACAAGACATATACGTTTGAGGAAGATATTGATAAACTTTTAAGTTAGAAAATGGGGAGGGAGGCGACTGTGATGGCAGATTATGATCAGGAATTGCTGAAGCAAATCGGCGAGCGTATTCGAGATAAAAGAATTGCTCTCGGCATGAGCCAAGCAGAACTTGCCGTCAAAGCCGGGCTATCACTTCCTCGCGTCAGCAAGATCGAACACGCGAAAGTTGAGATGAAGCTGACAACCTTCATAAAAGTTGCGGAGGCGCTCCAAGTATCTACCGATGAGCTGATTCAGGCGAACGTCCCCTCCACCGGCGAAATGAACAAAGCGATCTTTTCAGACATTTTAAGTGACTGTTCATTAGGGGAGCAAAACGCGATCCTCGCCACTGTGAAGCAGATGAAAACCGCTATGCGGGTCAATCAAGACAAAGAGTAATTCATATTGATTATCCAAATTTGAACCACAGGACAAATAGTTGCCCTGTGGTTTATTTCATTTCATACACGCATTTTTTATAATTTTATATCGAAGGATAACGCCCCGTTCCTTCGACATATCAGATCGTGTCTTTGCAGGTGGTTACATGGAAGAATTAGATGTAATGTCAAAGCTCAGCAACGTGTTTGGCTCGCTTATGCAGCCGAATAAGGATGTTGCTTACATAGAGAAGATCAATAAACATAAGCAATGGCTGGCGACCATCCGACATGAGCATCCAAGTCCTCATAAGAAGTACAAGATTGGCGTCTATATTCGGTATTTTAATCAGACCAAGTATGACGACTATTTGAAATACCATATTCAGCAATTCTCTGACACAATCGCACTATGCCCAAATTGGACGCTTGTTGGCTTCTATGTGGATGAAGGCAGCGTAGCGCCGCGTATGGAAACCGCGCCTGAATGGTGCAGACTGTTAGGAGATTGTTTCGACGGCAAGGTAGATTTGATCATAACGCAAAAGGTATCGAATGTTTCAAGGACGCCGGATGAGATAGCCTTTGTAGCGAGAATTCTTGCGGCGCAGAAGCATCCGATTGGGATTTATTTCGTTTCGGAGGATTTGTTCACGTTGGCTTCTTATTATCAGGAGGATCTGCGAGATACAGAGTTCCTGCTGGATAAAGAGACGGGAAAGCTATTAGTGGAAAATGAGGAGCTGGACATCGAATGAACGATACGAATAGGAGAGAGCGAATCAAGGCTGAAAAAGAACGGCTCAAAAGAAGGATTCGCGTTACCGTAGATCCCAATAAATACGAATATATCCCGGAAAAGAAGCCATTTGATGTTTTTGAGGATATTGATACGCATCAAAGGGTCGGCATCTATGCGCGTGTTTCCACGGATAATCTTGAACAGACCTCCTCCTATGAATTGCAGAAGAAGTATTACGAGGAGTTTGTAACGAAGCATCCGAATTGGAAGCTGGTCGAGATATATGCGGACGAAGGGATCAGCGGTACGTTTCTGCGAAAGAGGAAAAACTTTCTGCGAATGATAGAGGATGCCAAGGCAGGCAAACTGGATCTGATCGTCACAAAGAGCGTTTCGCGTTTTGCCCGGAATGTCGAAGACTTCCTCGGGACGATCAGAGAACTAACGCATTTGAAGCACCCGGTTGGCGTCTTGTTTGAGATGGAAATGATCTTTTCGCTGAAAGATGAATCAAAAATGGCGTTATCCTTTCATGCGACTATGGCGGAGGAAGAATCTCATGTGCGAAGCCGGAGCATGGAAACCTCTTTGAGAATGCGCCTGGATAACGGGCTGCCGCTTACGCCGAAGCTATATGGGTACACGCATGATTCTGAGGGCAATCTGGTGATCAATCCCGAAGAAGCGCCTACGGTAAAGCTGATGTTTTTCATGTACCTGTACGGTTTTTCAAGCCAACAGATTGCCGACGAGCTGAATAAGCTGGAGAAAAAGACCTACTATGGAAAAGGTGGATGGCTGCCGAGCGTTGTTCTTGGCATTCTCCGAAACGAGCGACATTGCGGTGATGTGCTGACTCGGAAAACGTATACACCCGACTTTCACGATCATATCTCACGCCCAAACAGAGGGGATCGTCCGCAAAGCAGGTATTACGATCACCATGAAAGCATAGTCAGCCGTGATGACTACATTGCCGTGCAGCACATGATTCAAAACGCACGGTATCGGAATAAGTCAGTATTGCCGGAGTTGTCGGTGATCGAGGATGGGATTCTAAAAGGATTCGTTGTCATTCATCCGAGATGGGCCGCATTCAAAGAAGCTGAGTACATGCAGGCAGCGCGCAGCGTCCCGAAAACACCCGAACAGGATCAACCACGGGTAATCACCGTAAAGCCGGGCGACTTTGACTTTCGTGGGTTCGAGATAGCGCGATCCGAGCTGTTGGATACCAATAATCGACCGGCGGTGACATTTAGTAAGGGTCAGATAAAGCTAAACGCACCTATCATACGAAAGTACGGCGAGAATAACTATCTTGAACTGCTAATCAACCCGTTGGAAGGAAAGTTTGCGGTACGGAGATCGGAGAAGGAAAACAAAACCGCGGTACAGGTTTCCGTGCTGCGAAACGGACAATACATTCCGAAGTCGATACCTGCGGCAGCTTTCTATTCGACGATATTTGGGCTGTTTGATTGGGATTCTGAAATAGGGTATCGGATCATTGGCTCGCTGTACGAACAGGATGGAGAAAGCGTATACATTTTCAACCGGTCAGATTCTCAGGCGCTTATGCACAAGGACATGATGAGTATGGCTGATAAGCAGGGATCAGACGGAGGTGATCTCTCCCTGTCCTATCAAGGAAGAAATGTGCGAGCAATTCAGGCAGAATGGTTTAACAGCTTTGGAAAACAGTTTTATTTCCATGAGCAAACTTTGATCGAATTGGAATCCCAAAGCGAGCGAGATTGGAAACTGCGTATGGAGGGGACGACTTTCAACGCGGGAAAGAAACTGAACGTTACGGGCTTTGACGAACTCAAAGCATATATCTGGAAAGAACTCGGAAAGGAGAATTAACCGGGAATGGAAAGACCAACCGATCAAGATGAACACGGGAACAACACTTCCTCCGTGCCTCCTTCATTGGCAGGAGAGCATATCATCGAATTAGGAGATCATGTAGATTTCTCAAACTTTCAGGTTGTTCGCGGTGAATTCTATGCGGACATACGGAGCCCGTATATCACCATTAACAAGTATAAGGTGTATGTGAACTCTGCCTGTCTCCGACTGTTTCCGGATGCGGAGTATGTATTTATTCTTGTAAACAAAGAATCCAAGCTGATTGTGTTGCGTCCGTGTGAACCGTTTGCTCGTGATGCCTATCGCTGGAGAAAGGAATCGAAAGGCAAGATCGTCCCTCGGCAAGGCGTATGCAAGCTCTTGTTCGCGCTTGTGATGAACCTGATGCATTGGAACCCGGACATCCGTTATAAGCTGCTGGGCAGTATAGCTCATGCGAACAATGAGTATGTACTTGTTTTTGACCTCACAACTCCCAAGTTTTTTCCCACAATACAGGGCGAAGGGCAGGAATCAAAAGTTTCCAAAACAGGAGTTTATCCTGAGGATTGGAGTGGTCAGTTTGGGCTTCCCTATTATGAACACCAACGGTATATGCAGATCAACGTACTCGATGGGTTTACCGTGATAGCGCAGAGCCCTTCTACAAGGAATACGGAATCGACTAATACGGCACAAGGAGGATTTGATTATGAGCGAACAGAATCAAGAACTGATCCTGACTATCGACATGAAGAAGAACAGGATTCGGGTAAACAGGCAAACGCTTGCGGCGATAGGAATGCCCAACAGTATCCTGCTATTGGTCGATCCGCGGGAAATGTCTATAGCGGTGAAGGGGACGAATCGACTTGAGAAGCAAACTGACTCGCAGATGATCCAGTTTCGTCTGAAGAACCGTAGCCGTTCGATTGAGGTGTACAGCCACGCTCTTGTTACACAATTACGGATACTTGAGCCCAAGCTCAAAGTTACAGAGGTTTATCATCTGCGAGGGAGAGCGTTTCCGGTAGAGAGCATTGCGGTTTTCTCATTGCGGTCAGCAGAACCGGTATCTGTGTAAATCAATGGATCGGGAACTACACATTGACAAAGAATTTCAAATGCTGATCCGACCCCTATCCAAAAAGGAGTATAAGCAATTAGAAGCGAATCTGCTTGTGGAGGGGTGTTTAGATCCGATTATCGTATGGGGCGACATTATTCTGGACGGTCAGCACCGATATTCGATCTGCCGTAAACATCATCTGTCCTTTGAAATCAAAGAAAAGGATTTTGAAAGCAGAGAGGAAGCCATCGTATGGATTTGCGCGCATCAGCTCGGTCGCAGGAACCTTTCCGAGGAAGCCATGAAGTTCCTGATCGGTGTTCAGTACGAAAAAGAGAAGGTGGTCGCAAAGCGGAGAAATGAAGCGGGAACGAATCAATACACCCCTGCCGAAAAACGAAAAGAATCGTCGCAGAGACCTATGATTGCAACGACAACTGCTCAACGGATCGCGGAAGAACAGCACTTGTCACCGGCTACGGTTGTGAAATATGGGCAGTATGCTTCTGCACTACGCTCCATCAGTGAAAAAGAGCCGACGCTGCTTCCGAAGATTCTGTCAGGACGCTATAAAATCTCGCATCAGAGCATCCTGAACCTGTCGAAGATGCCAAAGGAGGATGTCAAAAAGGTCAATCGAAACATCGAGAATGACGAAGCATCGTTCGTAAAGTATAAGCATACGCGCACTGAAATCAATGAACAACTCAGTACGAAAGAGCATTTTGTTCTCCCGGAAACGACAGTAAAAACGAAACCCCAATATGATCCCGATTCGGAAGTGACAGGATTGATGCTGACAGTTCCGTCGTGGATAGGATCTATGGAACGTGTTCGAACAAAAGTCAATCTGTCCGATGTTGCAGACATAACAAAAGATAAGCTGTGCAGAACGCTTCACTTGCTAATGGTGGAAGCCGCAAAAACAATGAAGGAAGTTAGGAACTAAAGAATGGAAACACGCAATCCTTATGTGCCAAATGTTCACTATGAACTGATCCCGATCAAAAATCTCACGTCTGATCAGGTGTATCAAAGGAATCTCTCCATGTCTCATATCATGAAAGCGGTAGAACACTTTGATCCGTATCAAATAAACCCGGTCAAGGTCAGCCGCCGAGACGGAACAAACTATGTGTTCAACGGGCAACATACGATAGAGATCGTCGCAATGAAATCCGGTTCGCGTGATACGCCTGTTTGGTGCATGATTTATGATGATCTGAACTATGAACACGAAGCGGACATTTTTGCGAATCAGATGAAATATGTGAAGCCTCTGATGCCCTATGAAGTGTTCAATGCCAATTTGGAAGCAGGCAATAACGATCAGCTCATGATCAATCGGATTGTCGAATCTTACGGTATGGAGATCGGGCAGAAGAAAAGCCCTACCACGATCACCGCCGTTTCGACGGTCGAGGCGATCTATAAGAAGTATGGGTATCATACTTTAGATCGTGTAATCCGGTTATGTATTGGGACGTGGGAAGGTGAAGCCAATTCCTTCTCAGCCAATATGCTGAATGCCATTTGTTTATTGGTTGTGGTGTATGGCGATCTGCTTAACGAGCAAACTTTCAAGGAAAAGGTCGGCGCGACCTCGGTGAAACAGATTTGTCGTATCGCAAAAGACAGAAGACCGGGCAGCTTGGGCGTCGCAGAAGTGATGGTCATTGCGTATAATGGTAAGAAAAAGCATTGGGCAAATCGGCTGAGTATGAGTAGTCTTTACTCGAAAAAGAAGCCAAAGGACATTGTGGATGATCCGGATGCCGAGTATGAGCAAATGACTTTAGTTGACGAAGAAGACGACAATTTAGAATAGAGGTCTATTCTTGTCGAATGGGGTGTTCGCTATATGGTGTGCAGCACGAATTTGATGTAAGGGCTCCGGCGAAGAAACAGGCAAATGTATTGATGCTTCTGCTGCTGTTGAACATGACTGTCTTCTGTATGTCGTCCGGAGCCCTTTACATATATATAGACGTTTCAACCACAGAAAAAATCCACCGAAATAATAATATATTTTTCGGCGTATGTACTGAGCAGCCATCGCAGCGACTTTAGCTTTCGAGATAATGGTTTTGCCTACACCAATTCGCCCAGCCATCCGGGTCATTTTCCCGACTTGCCCAAAGTCCTGTGCCTGGTTCTGGCTTTGCCATCCAAATACAGTTCCGAACGGGAATGAATTGTGCCGGATCAAAGACATTTGTACTGTAGTGAACGTAAATGACTTTTTCCTGAGAATCAGATATGTATGATTTACCTGAAAGTATCATAGTTCCTCGTTTCGTAAAGACGGTAATGAGCGGTAATCTCAATACGCACATATGATACGGAACGAGGGCATGTGTGCCGATGTGGCGATCCACGACACGGACGGCCATAATCCCCACGCACATATCCTACTGACCGTGCGGCCTCTCAACGAAAACGGCACCTGGCAGCATAAGACGGAGAAGGAATATCTCTGTGTAAAGGATGGAGAAGAACGCGGCTTTACCGCTGCGGAGTTCAGGGAGGCACAGAAGGACGGATGGGAAAAGCAGTATCAGTATAAGATCGGTAAGAAGAAAGAGTACATGGCTCCATCTGTCGCCGAGGCGCAGGGCTTGGAACGTACCTCCAAGTATCCGAAGAGCACCAAGTATGGCAGGCAAAATCCGATCTCCGAGCGCTGGAACAGTGACGAGCAGCTTATAATATGGCGCGCGGCCTGGGCGGACGAGGTAAATCTCTGCTTGGAGCAAAAGGGCTTGGAGGAACGCATCGACCACCGCAGCTTTGCCGATCAGGGCAAGGACGAACAGCCCACGATCCACGAGGGCGTAGCCGCCCGCGCGATGGAGAAGAAAGGCATCGTTTCGGATCGCTGCGAGCTGAACCGGCAGATCAAACGGGACAATGCCCTACTGCGGCAGCTCAAGGCCGAGGTGCAGAAGCTGGTAAAAGCTGTGCAGAATACGATCCCCGCGCTGGCGCAGTCCATGGAAAAGCTGCGGGCGAACATGATCGTGTTTGCGTATCAGGTCGCTTATGCAAGCGGCATCGTGACGAAGACGCGGGAAGATATGGCGGATGTTGTGTCGGGCCTCACGCAGTACAACACCGTCACCGGGCAGATCAAGCAAAAGCTGGCGGAGAGAAAGAAGTTGTTGCTTGAGAGGCAGAAGCTCTCACCTTTGCAGTTGGCTGAGAATCGTCGGCTGAATGCCAAAATCGCCGAGCTGACAGAGGATCTGGAGGAGCTTAAATCTGAGAAAGAGCAGGTCATCTTTTCCTTTGGCAAGGCTGACGACAAGGGCATGAAGGACGTGAAGACCTGGATCGACAGTCGAGAGGCACAAATTCAGAAGGCCGAGGCCGCCGAAGCAAAATACGGCGCAGAGCTGGACAAGGCATTGGTGGAGTATCACGATCTGGAAGCCCGTGTCGAAGAGCTTGACCCGGAGGAACTGAAAACAGCCCGTCTCTCCCTCCGCCCGGAGGAAGAAAAGCGAGCTGTTTCTAAAGTAGAAGATGCCTATGGCAAGCGCTACGATTACGCTACAATGCGTGAGGCGAAAAAGCAGGTTTCGGACTTGCTTGCTGAGGAACGTGTCGACGGCAAACCCTGGTCAGTTCGACGGGATTTGCAGCAGATGCAAGAACAAATGCGTGTGAGGGAGTTCAATCAACATCAGCCTCGAAAGAAAAGCAAGGGATGGGAGAGGTGAGAATGATGCATATATTCTGCGGAAATTATAGTCGCAGAGCTTTGAGTATCGCTTTCCTTCTTGATCAACGACTATTGTTATTTCAATTCTATTGAGTTGGTATGCCTTGGGTTATGCAGATAAGATTTTCATCGCCTATTTTGTGGCCTCGTATTTGAACGCCGTGGCCGAGGCTGGAAAAGCGAAGCGCCCTGTGCTTATGGCCGCCAACTGCTGGCTGGACAAGGGCGAGGTCGCGGGCAAGTTCCCCAGCGGCGGCCCTGTCTCCCGTGTGATGGAGGTCTGACAGTATGAATAGGGGATGCCTTTTTTCGGCAACCCCAGTTAAGTTAGTGTTGAAAGGGATCAAATCACATGGTATTCCTTCAGCAGTTTTTCCACGTCGGTTCCTTTGATGAAGTCAAGCGCTTTGCTGACAGCAATCTTTTCTTTGAAGCCCAGCTTCATCTCCGTGAGTGGCTTGCCATCCCGCAAGCTGATTGTTGCCTTCAGGAGATCACGGATATCATAGATGCTGCCCCAGACCTCCGGGACACCGCGGTCAACATTCATGAGGGTGTAGACTGCCACCATCGCCGTACGCATAGAATACTCTGTAGTAAACACGGTATCTCTCGGAACTTCTGCGAAATTGCCGAGGAAGGCAAAGTTCACTGCACCTTCCGGCACGACTTCCGGCCTGTCTCCTACGGTGCGCGGCATGAAATACGCACTTGCAAACGGCATCATAACGGGGATCGTTCTGGCACTGTTGGAGGCCAGATCCTCGATCTGATCCACAGGGACACCGAGATGATACAGCCACTCCATACAGATCTCCTTGCCGGTGCAATCCCGCATATTCTTCTTGATATAATCACCGGGGCGATTGGTAAACAGCCCATAAAGCCACACCAGGCACTGACCCTTCGGCTGGGAATGAAACTGCGGCTGGCGGTTGATCGTCCAGCTCAGGAGCCATCCGGAATCTCTGGCGGTAACGATGCCGCCAGTAACGACCTTGCCGGACAGTGGATCGCGCTGGCAGATTTTCTTGATATAGGGCAGAATTTTGTCGTCCAGCGTGTTGACGGTTACGCCCATCCAGTTGCACTCCTCCGGATTGCCATAGAACTTCTCCGGGTGACCAAAGGAGGGGTCCTGCGCAGCGATTTTGCGCCACAGGTCAAAAGAACCGCCGGGACGGATGTCCTTGATGTACTCACAGGTCTTATCCTGCCCGCCGATCGAGGAGTTCTCCACGTTGCTGCCGTTCGTAATGAAAAGATAGTCACTTTCTGTCAGATCCAGAAACTCCTGGCGGCCGTCCACGAGAAGCTCCACACGCTTTGCGACCTTTTTCCCGTCGTGTATGTCAAAGCGGACGTCCATGACCTGGGTGTTGAAATGGAACTGCGCGCCATAGCTCTCCAGATACTTGACCATGGGGAGGATCATGGACTCATACTGATTGTACTTCGTAAAACGTAGTGCCCTCAGGTCGGGCAGGCCGTCGATGTGGTGGATGAAGCGCTGCATGTAACGCTTCATTTCCAGAGCGCTGTTGCAGTCATAGAACGCGAACATCGTCCTCCAGTATGTCCAGAAGTTGCTGTTCAGAACCTCGGCATCCAGCACATCCGTGATGCGCTTTTCTTCCAGATCCTCATCCGGGGTGAAAATCAGGCGCGTCAGCTGCAGGGCGGCTTTATCGCTCAGGCAGAATTTCCCATCCGTATGAGCGTTCTGGCCCCGCTTTTCCGTCACACGGCAAAGCGAATAGTTGGGATCGGCCTTGTTCAGCCAGTAATACTCGTCGAGCACACTGGCGCCCTCCGTCTCGATCGACGGGATAGAGCGGAACAGATCCCACATCACCTCGAAATGGTTATCCATTTCTCTGCCGCCGCGCATGACGTAGCCGATCTCCGGATAGTTCCAACCGTCACAGGCACCTCCGGCAATCGGGTCGCGGTCGAAGAAGTGGATGTTCTTCCCGGGCATTTGTGCGTCACGAACCAGAAAACATCCGGCCGAGAGGGCGGCAAGCCCGGTTCCCACGAAATAGGCAGATTTGTGTTCGATGCCTTCCGGCTTCAACGGGCGGGCAAAGGCTTCATAATTTCCACTGGAATAGTACATGAGATTACCTCCTTTTGATTTTGTGTCCTCATCATACGAGGAAAAAAGGAGGTCCGCCATGGGCAGGTAAGTGCGGATGATCAAGAATCCATCATCAAAGATGGAACTGAATAGTTTTTTATCAAATCGGCTTGGTTGATGGAGAAGCGTCCAGGCAGTGCTTCTCCAACGCGCGTTTTACGTCTCCCTCGATCAGATTGCTGAGCCTGGATACGATCTCTTCCGGATCCGGCTCCATATTCTGATGGATCCATTCGAGCATCAGGCCAACAAACCCGTATTTATAGAAATCTGCGATGAAGACCTTATCCTCTTCTCTCACGGCCATTCCCTGCGAACACTCTTCGATCACATTCATCAGCAAATCATACACGACACGATAGAGATATTGTTCGATCTTCTCACGGCTGACATGTCGATAGACATTCAGGATGAAGGGCTTGTTTTCCCGGACGGCATAAAAGACATTCAAAAATCCTTGCTCCCAGGTGCCATAGGTTTTGTTCCCTTCGATGGCCTTGCGGGCATCCTCCTCGCATGACCATTCCACCAGATCATAAATATCCTTGAAATGATAATAGAAGGTCATACGGTTGATACCGCAGTCCTCCGCGATATCGTTGATCGTGATTTTCGTGATCGGCTTCTGAAGGAGCAGGTTCTTCAGGGACTGTTCCAACGCTCTTTTTGTTATTTGGGACATGCAGGCTTACCTCTTCAGCACCGTAAGGGAATCACTTTCCTTCGGCCTGCTGGATCCTGCGGATCATATCCTCAACGCTGCCCTTTTTCATCTGGCACAGCCGGCGCATCCCTTCAATATAGTCCTCTCTAAGCCCGTTGTTGATCCAATCAAGGATCAGTCCGAAGCATTCGCATTTATGATAGCGAATGAGCAGTTGTCGATCCTCCGAGGATAAACGGTTCTCTGTGAACGCGGTATTAAAATAGGTAGTCACAGTCGCCTCGCACATGCGCCAGAGGGAACTGACATAGGTGTTGCGATTATCAGAGTTGTAGATATGCATAATTGCGCGCTTGTTTTCCAACACAGACTGCATGGCTGCGTCCAGACAGTCCTCAATGGAATTGAGTGTCGGATATTTGCTGATGATATCTTCAACCTGATTCTGACAGATTTCCTCCAGCAGTGCGGGAATGTCCTGATAATGATAATAGAAGGTATTTCGGTTGATGCCGCAGCGGTCCGTAATATCCTTGACTGTGATTTTTCCCAACGACTTTTCATTCAAGACGGCCAGAAACGCCTCTTGAATAGCTCTTTTTGTGATATTGACATTGGCCACGATCGCTGCCTCCTGTTCTGGGCATTATCCGCAAGCTGTTGAATTCTTATCCATGTTCGCCGATCTGTCTATGGCAATCGACGCAGGTTATCCCTTATATTATGGGTATCTTAACACAGGAAACGGCTCGTTGCAACAGGCAAAACCCGAAACTTGTTCATTTTTGATGGAAGGAGTGGTAAATGATGCGCGCTTTGATTCTCTCCAGCCGATGCACAGTCGAGCAGAGGCGTGCGCTGCTGGAACTGCGTGCTTTCCTGGAGGGGTGCGGCGACACTTGCGAGATGCTGGACTGGCTCTCTTTCCTTTCGGATACCGTATCCGAAATCAACGCGCATTCTAGAAAGCTCGTCCGAAGACATATTCAGGAACTGCTTGCAGGAGCATTCCAATCCAATTCACGCAAAGAAGAGGAACCGAAGGAAAAAGGCGTCCGCCGGCTGATCGAAATCAGCGTGAAGGAACTCGCCCGCTTCATCCACGAAGGAGATTATGAGCTGGTCGTATGCGCCGAGCCCGTCGCAGCGCTTCTGCTGAGAAAGGCATCCGAGGAAGCTCCTTTCCCGGCGCTCACCGTTTTGGCGGTGGCTGAGGACGCCTTGCGCCCGAAGAGCGGATTCGATCTGATCCTCGCTCGGGACGCCCTGTCGTCTGACGCTGCGAAGCGGGAGACGCGAGAAAAGCTGGAAAAGTTTGCACTTGAAAAACGTCAGCCTGTTGTAAAAACAGGCGCGCCGACGATTCAGAGCAGTCTCCGTCACCATATTCTGAAAATGCCGGAGGCCGTTTATGAGGCCAGTGGCATCGTGGTCAACGGGCGCAGGCTCAAGTCTTTCGTTTTTTCCACAGACCTTGCCATCATCCGAAACTGTGACGCGGACGCGGTCTTTGCCGTTTATCCCTTCACGCCGCAGCAGGCGATCAGCGAGGCCATCATCAAAGCCGCCTATGTGCCGGTGTTCTGCGGCGTGGGCGGCGGCACGACCAAAGGGGTGCGCACCGTGGGGCTGGCCAAGGACGCCGAGGCGCAGGGTGCGATGGGCCTTGTGCTAAACGCGCCTATCTCCAACCAGAATCTGCGCGCGGTGACAAGTGCCGTGGATATCCCGGTCGTCATTACAGTCGTCAGTGAGGACACCAACATTGCCCGGCGACTTGAGCATGGGGCGACGATCCTCAATGTGGCCGGCGCAGCGGAGACTCCAGCTATCATACGCAAGATCCGGGAGCAGTATCCAAGCGTGCCGATCATTGCCTCGGGCGGCAACACAAACGAGAGCATCCGGGAAACCATTCGCGCAGGGGCCAACGCGGTGACCTACACGCCGCCCAGCACAAAGGAGATCTTCCGCGTGACCATGAGCAAGTATCGGGAATCGTAATGAAATACAAGATAGACAGAAAGTGGAAATGGCTTTGGGGCTGCATGCTTGGCGCAGCTTGGATAAGCCTTCTGATCCTTCTCCTTAAAAACCGCGGCGGCCTGTCCGTTGAAGATATCCTGCGCTGTCAGCCCGAAAGCAAGGGGAAGGTCATACTGGTCATGCTGGGTCTGTTTACTCTGAAAAGTGTGGACTTTCTGCTGCACTCCGGCGTTCTTTACGCTGCAGACGGCGTTATGTTCTCGCTGCCCACCGCGATCGCGATCAATCTTTTGGGAGCCGCCGTCATGGTAACGCCGCCGTTTTTCATTGGAAGGACAATGGGTGAGCCCATGCTGAACGAGCTTACAGAGAAGCATCCGAAAATCCGGCAAATCGCCGAGATCCCGGAGAAGAGCGAACTCGTTGTCAACATTCTGCTCCGCACGACCGGTCTTCCGCTTTTGCCGGTCGCCCTGTATGTCGGCGCTGCCAAGGGGCGATATGCGCCCTAT
>JAEEGF012119551.1_pt1 | contig 13385 bp, 9 predicted proteins | sample 9134171 | NCBI WGS metagenome assembly JAEEGF01 (sample SAMN16246542, study PRJNA631951) | gut metagenome | biome: gut microbiome; feature: rumen; material: AP-attached | host: Bos | place: Iran: Karaj | collected 2018-10
TTCCTCAAGCATCATAATGTACGCCATCATCCTGACCAAATAATCCGGAGGCGCACTAATCCCCTGCTCCCACTGCTGAAGAGTCCTTACAGGAATTCCAAACTTTGCAGAAAACTTACTTTGCGATAATCCTGTTTTCTTTCGTAATTCTTTTATCCTATCTGAAATATCCATAAAAATCTCCTGAACAGCTATACTTTATTAAAGTATAGCTGCAAGCAATATACGTTGTCAACGTATATTTTGATTTATCACTCCTCTTCTAGAAATTGCAAAAAACGCAATTTCTAGAAGCGTCTGTTGTCGCCAGATACTTCGCTAATTCATATGGAAATCCCTTCGGGATTTTGCGCAGCTAAAAAGGAGCCATGATTGAATGCAAGCATTCATCCTGACTCCTTTATTATCTGCTAAAAACTCACTTCGCGAGTTTTCCATATGATTTATCTCGTGCCTGGCTCGTTATCACTCAAGTTCCACGGTTCCCGGAGGCTTGGAAGTGAGGTCGTACATTACGCGGTTAACGCCCTTAACTTCGTTGATGATACGGCTCATAACACGCTGGAGGACAGCATAAGGAATATCTGTTGCCTCGGCTGTCATGAAATCTATGGTCTCTACGGCGCGGAGAACAACGGCATAGTCGTAAGTTCTCTCATCACCCATTACGCCAACGGAGCGCATATTGGAAAGTGCTGCAAAGTACTGATCTGGAAGCTTTTCCAGTCCGGCTGCAGCAAGTTCTGAGCGGTAGATGTAATCGGCATCCTGTACAATACGAACTTTCTCAGCAGTAACTTCACCGATGATTCTAATCCCAAGCCCCGGGCCCGGGAATGGCTGACGATAAACCAGGTACTCCGGGAGTCCCAACTCAAGACCAGCCTTTCTTACTTCGTCCTTGAACAATGAGCGAAGGGGCTCGATGATTTCCTTGAAGTCAACGTAATCCGGAAGTCCGCCAACGTTGTGGTGTGACTTGATAACTACTGACTCGCCGCCAAGACCGGATTCTACCACGTCAGGGTAAATAGTTCCCTGAGCCAGGAAATCCACGGTGCCAATCTTCTTGGCCTCTTCCTCAAATACTCTTATAAATTCTTCGCCTATGATCTTGCGCTTTCTCTCAGGCTCTTCAACGCCCTTAAGCTTAGCGTAATATCTTTCAGCTGCATTTACACGAATAAAGTTGATATCGAAGTTTCCGTTTGGACCAAATACACTCTCAACCTCATCACCTTCGTTTTTACGAAGAAGGCCGTGATCAACGAAAACGCAGGTAAGCTGCTTACCAATTGCCCTAGCAAGGAGCGCTGCAAGAACAGAGGAATCAACACCTCCGGAAAGAGCAAGGAGCACCTTACCATTTCCAACCTTCTCTCTGATCTCCTTAACTGTATTCTCCACGAAGGAGTCCATCTTCCAGGTTCCCTGTGTATCACAGATACCACGAACAAAGTTATGAAGAATCTCTTTGCCCTTTACTGTATGAAGAACCTCTGGATGGAACTGGATTGCATAAAGTTTCTTCTCTTCCCATGCAGCTGCTGCCACAGGACAATCTGCAGTGTGAGCTACAATCTCAAATCCGGGAGCAATCTTGCTGATGTAATCAAAATGACTCATCCATACAATGGTCTCATCCTCAACTCCGGCAAAAAGAGTATCTCTGGAGCCATCAATGATAGTCTTTGTTTTACCATATTCCCTCACGGGAGCCTTCTCAACCTTACCGCCCATCAAAAGCATCATCAGCTGAGCGCCATAGCACAATCCCAGCACCGGAATCCCAAGTTCAAAGAGCTCTTTGGTATATGAAGGTGCTCCCTCCTCGTAACATGAATTGGGTCCGCCGGTAAGGATGATGCCCTTGGGGTTCATGGCCTTAATCTGGTCTATAGGGGTACGATAAGAATAAATCTCACAATAAACGTTGCATTCTCTGACACGACGTGCAACCAACTGGTTGTACTGTCCGCCAAAGTCGATAACTATAACTTTCTCCTCTGAAGCCATTGGTCCTCCTGAAATATATCTGGTGAAAAACATTTACCCATCCCTATAAATATACATATCAGAACCACTCATTGCAAGAAATAAAAAAATAGTCAAACGTGATATTCCATCAATCATAAAAATTCTGATGACTTATTAAATGAATCTTCTCACCGTGATTATTGATCTGTAGGTTGCCGGAGAATACTTGATTCCGGTTTTCTGCGTGCTGGCATGGACTATCCGTCCGCCTCCGATATAAATACCCACATGTCCGCCGTAATAAATTACATCTCCCGGCTGGGCATCGGCATAGGATACTTCTCTTCCGTAGTTTCCCTGAGCCCAGGAAGTTCTGGGAACAGAGACACCAAAAGCCTTGTACACCGACTGAACAAAACCGGAACAATCCGCTCCGTTGGTAAGGCTGGTGCCGCCGGCAACATAGGGATTACCCACAAACTGACATGCATAGCTGGCAATATTGCTTCCTGTGAGACTTCCGGGTGAAGAATAGGTCTTAGATCCACCGGATTTCTTGCCTGAACCGCCGCCATTATCTGAATTGGATTCCTTTGCCGCCTTCTCCGCAGCTTCTTTTTCAGCAGCTTTTGCTGCTTCGGTGGCCTTCTTTGCAGCATCTACTTCCTTCTGCTTGGCCTCAATCTTCTTCTGAAGGGCCGCTATTCCTGATTGCTGGCTCTTTATCTGAGCTGTATAAACCGCAGCATCCTGCTTCGCCTTGGCGAGTTTCACCTCATAATCAGCATACTTGGACTTATACTGTGCAAGAAGCTGCTCCATGTATGCCTGCTCTTCCTCAAGCTCGTATTCTGAGGTCTCAAGTTCTGCCTTCTCGGCTTCAAGCTGCTGTCCATAGGCATCCGCAGCATTCTTGGCTGCCATGAACTCTGCCAGCTTTATCCTGTCATATTCATAGAGGTCCTCAACATACATGGCCTTATTCAGAGCATCAGAATAGCTTGTGGCATTTAAAAGAATCTGCATATATGAGGTATTGCCCTTCTCATACATGAATTTAACTCTCTGTACCATCTCGGAATAAAGAGTCTCCTCATTCTTCTTGGCTTCCTCATATTCTGCCTTGGTAATCTCTATCTGCTGGCTCTTATATTCTATATCTTCCTTAATGAGCTCAATATCCGCCATGAGGCCCACTATTTCCTGATTGGTCTCATCGATAGCTTCCTTGGTTTCATCCTGGGCTTCAGAAATACCAGAAATCTGCTCGTTGGCGTTACTAAGCTTGTTCTGGCTGTCCTTCTGCTCCTTCTCAAGGGCTTTCTTCTCCTTTTCCAGAGCTTTCTCCTCTTCCTCCAGCTTCTTCTGACTTTCCTGTAAATCAGCACTGGTGGTAGCCCGCACAGAAAGGGGTTCCACCACCAGTAAAGTCGCAATAAGGGACATAGCAATCGTATTAAAAAAGCTTCTTTTTTTCATACCCATGGCCCCCTGTTTCAAAGATTTTTATATATCTAAGTATAACAGAAACTGCCATAGAATGGGTAGACCATTCCATGGCAGATAATTATACGCTAGATCATTTGTAAAAATTCAGTTGTCAGACAGATTCCTATGATGCAGTCAGAAATGTGCAGTTCTCGGACGGGCAAAATGAGTTTTAGAAAATCACTGCGCAAACGAAAACAAGCATTTCTGACTGTTCATAGAAGCTGTCTGACAACTGAATTAACAATTATTTACAGTTCGCAGTTTCCAACAGTTCTTGGGAAGGATTCTACATCTCTGATGTTTCCCATACCTGTGAGGTACATTACGCAACGCTCAAAGCCAAGACCGAAACCTGCATGGCGAACACTTCCGTATCTGCGAAGATCAAGATAGAACTGATAATCGTCCTTCTTCATTCCAAGCTCATCCATACGCTTCTCTAAGATCTCAAGATCATCCTCTCTCTGGCTTCCGCCGATGATCTCACCGATTCCGGGAACGAGACAGTCAGCTGCTGCAACAGTCTTTCCGTCCGGATTGAGTTTCATGTAAAAGGCCTTGATATCCTTAGGATAATCTGTTACGAAAACAGGCTTTTTAAAGATTTCCTCTGTGAGGTATCTCTCATGCTCTGTCTGAAGGTCGCAGCCCCAGGATACCTTGTAGTCAAACTTGTCGTTGTGCTTCTCCAAAAGCTCGATAGCCTCTGTGTATGTGATACGACCAAACTCGTTGTTTACAACATTGTGAAGTCTGTCGATAAGCCCCTTATCAATAAACTCGTTAAAGAATGCCATCTCCTCAGGACAGTGCTCAAGGACATAGTTGATGACATATTTGAGCATAGCCTCAGCGGTATCGCAGTCATCCTTAAGATCTGCAAAACACATTTCAGGCTCGATCATCCAGAACTCTGCCGCATGTCTTGTGGTATTTGAGTTCTCAGCGCGGAATGTGGGTCCAAAGGTGTAAACGTTCTTAAATGCAAAGGCATAAGTCTCAACGTTGAGCTGTCCGCTAACAGTAAGGTTAACAGGCTTTCCGAAGAAGTCCTTGGAAAAATCAACTTCCCCTTCCTCAGTCTTTGGCACATTGTTCAGATCCATTGTTGTTACCTGGAACATCTCGCCTGCACCCTCACAGTCACTACCTGTAATAAGTGGAGTATGAACATACACGAAATCTCTATCCTGGAAGAAAGAGTGAATAGCGTAAGCTGCAACGGAACGTACTCTGAATACTGCTTCAAAGGTATTTGTTCTTGCACGAAGATGAGGAATTGTTCTTAAGTACTCAAGGGTATGTCTCTTTGGCTGAAGGGGATAATCGGGAGTTGAAACACCCTCTATCTCTACTGTCTCTGCCTGCATCTCAAAAGGCTGCTTAGCATCGGGAGTAGCAACAATCTCACCGGTTACAATTACTGCAGCTCCTACATTAAGCTTGCTGATCTCAGCAAAATTAGCAAGCGCATCTGTATAAACAACCTGAAGAGGCTTAAAATATGTACCATCATTTAACATGATGAATCCGATGGTCTTGGAATCGCGAATATTTCTTATCCAGCCACCTACTGTAACCTTTTGTCCAACATACTTATCCTGCATACTGTACAATGCTCTGATATCTGTAAGCTCCATTTTTAAACCTCCGTTCATATTTAAGCCCATTGAAAGGGCAAATTATCAAAAAACAAAAATCACTTAGAAGTTGTCTCTGCGGAAGCCTCAGTGGTTTCCTCTGCAGAGGATGCTGCTCCAGAATTATCGGAAACAACATTTGCCTTATCCACAAGGAACTTAACAACTTCTTCAGCCATCAGCATTTCTCTGTACAATTCAATGTCGATGTTTTCTTTGTACTCTTCATAGCTGCTGTAAGCAGTGGTTGATGCGTTATCATAAACGTTCTTAAGGTAAGTATCCACATCTTCATCAGATACTACGATACCCTGCTCATCAGCTATAGCCTTGAACATAACGTACTGATTGGTCATATCGGTAGAAATATCCTTAAGATAATCCTCTGCTGTACCAACAAAGCCTTCATTCTGCATGTATATAGAAATAATGTCGGAAGCAGAAAGCTGCTGTCCATAGTAATAAGAGTACATTGTAGCTGTGTAACCAATCATCTCGTACTGCTGCTTCATATACCAGTTTACCAATTCCTCGGGCATATCGGCAAAAGAAGAATTGTCTGTAACCTTCTGTATAACAGCACTCTCAACACTCTGATCAAATGTCTGCTGTGCGCTTTCCTTCAGCATCTTCTCAGCGTACGCATTGAGCTCTTCAAGACTTGATACTCCTTCATATCCAAGTCCTGCTGCCCATTCATCCGTAACATCATCGGCAGGAGCCTTAATGCTGTTAACAGTAACTGTAAAAATAACATCCTTACCTGCAAGATCAGCTGAATGATACTCATCAGGGAATTTAAGATTAAGCTCCAGTGTCTGTCCAACCTCTGCGCCTACAAGTCCATCCTCAAATCCTGCAATAAAGGAACCTGATCCGATAACAAGATCATAGCCCTGAGCTGTACCGCCATCAAAAGCTTCCTTGGTATCTGCATATTTGCCTTCATAGTCGATATTAGCTGTGTCCCCGTTCTGAACAGGTCTGTCAGTAATATCAACCATCGGAGGATTGGAACTCTTAATATTCTCAACGTATTCGGAAATCTTTTCCTCTGTGATCTCTTCAAGAACCACATCCACATCAACGCCTTCATATTCGCCGAGAGTCACATAATCGGCTGCATTAAAATTGCTGAGAGACTTGGTGGAAAGATTGTCAAAATCTATTTCGAGACCTGTATCCCCTGCCTGAGTCAAATCCTCTCCGGAGCCAGTGTCCTGCACTTCACTACTCTGAGCGGAAGCATCGGAATTATCAGTATCATTTGCTTCTTTTCCGCATCCGGTAAGGACTGAACAAGCCATTACCCCGGCAAGAAGCATTGCAAGGTATTTCTTCATAATATTTCTCCTTTATAACATAAAAAACAATATTTTTATACTACCACACTCTTCTCTGAGATTAAAGTATTTTTATCATAATAAAAGGAGCACCGGCCAAAGCCAATGCCCCCAAAAACTTATCCTCTTTTCTGCTCGGACATCCACTGCCACATGTTAAGGCCGTTGTCCTCACACTCATTATTAAAGAAGTATATCCAGGACCAATGTCCCATATACTGATATGCGTTGCCGTCCTGTCCCTTGTAAGTGTCTGAGGTGTCATGCACATCCTCAAAAACGCTGGTGTGTACGTTGGCTGAAAGAGCACGAAGTCTTTCAAGAGTGGGTTCCTCAAACTGTGTCGGGTCAACGGTTGTATCGTTTTTTGCATAAATGAACCAGGTTGGAAGATCCTTGATTGCTGCCAGCTGCTCATCCTTGATTCCTGCATCCATATAGGCTTCGCAGATAGGATATGCTGCTGCAAAGAAATCAGGATAGTTCAGGATCATGTCCATGGACATGTAACCGCCGTTTGAGCATCCTCCGATGATAACACGATCAGCATCCACTCCCTCATGACTCTCTATATATGCGTCAATGAGTTCCTTCAGATCTGTAAGGTAAACAGAATCCGTTCCCGGATTATCCGACCAGTTGCCCTCTTCATCATACTGCATCCAGAAAGTCGGACACTGGGGAGCAAGTACGTAGGCGCCTCCCATTGTCTTCTGGAATTCATCGCTGTAAAGAGCTGTCACTTCATTTCCCAGGGTGTTAAGTCTTGGATCGTTTCCGCCCTCTCCTGCGCCATGAAGCCAGATTACAAGAGGATGCTTTGCTCCGTCAGCCTCAGGCTCATAGGAAGCATAATTTAATGTATGTCCCTGACTTCCGGTAAAAGAATCCTTTATATCAACCTTCTCAAGCTGAGGATAGCTTGCACTGTCAAAATCTACAGTTTTATCAACATTAACTGCTGTTACCTCACTGCCATCTGCTGCAGTAAGTGTAGCTCCCTCATTAAGTGTAACTGCAAGCTCATAAGGATTGCATATTGTATTGTTTCCCTTAAAAATATCGTAGCAGAAAGGTGATCCCTCTTCAGGGCCGTAGCTTAATTCCAGTGCCACATACTCAGAATCTGCAGTCTTTTCACCATTCTCATCGCAGGTGTATGCGTCTACAACTGTTCTTGGTGCATCAAATGTCACATGCTTGGTGGGATCCTCTGTTGAACCTTCGGCAAGGGCCATCCAGTTAAAGCTCTCCTTGGTCTCAATTACAGCAAAATCCTCTGCTGATACTGAATCTGCTTTAACAGCTCCGTCCAGCTTTAAAACTGTCTTTTTTACAGCCGGTCCCCAATCCTGTCCTTCGATCACAACCTTCTGACTTCCACTCAATTCTTTACTCATAACTATCTCTACCTCCTCTTCTTCCTTGGATTCTGAAGGAGCAGCTTCCAAAGCCACTTCTTCACCGCCGGTCTCACTCAAAGTCGCTGCTTCCGGTACCCCGCAGGCAACTATATTGATTCTTGAATATAAACTCAGGAATCTATGACAAACATGTCATTTCATGACTAATATCACTCCAGATTGGTTACCCCTCTTTTAAAGAAATCCTCAAGATCCTTTGTGACGATCAGTCTTGCTGATTTAATAGCAATTCCCCTCTGGGCAAAATAGAACTTCAGATAGAAATTACCAAGGAATGCCGGGTTAAGGCTGAATCTTACCTTCTGCCATTCCTTGTCCATTCCTGTAAGGGTTATGGTCTTCATCAGCATCTTGTCCTGGAATATGGAAAGATTGAGCTGCGCTACATCAGGCTGATTCTCGCTCCTAAGCTCAAGCTCAAGATCCATGATGCATTTCTTGTGAGCTGTGACAATAAATGCTGTGGTCTTCCCCTTCTCGGTGTCGATATCCTTGGGATCAAGCTCAGTCTCATCCCCGCTGGTCTTTACTTTGATCATCTGCTGGAGAAGGATGTCCTCTTCGGAAACTGCATTCTTAAGTTCCTTGTCCAGCTCAGATTCCTTCCCGAGCATGTGCTGATAGGCGGGAGTCTTTAACAGGAATCGCAGTATATTTCCGGCATTTCTGCAAAGCTCAGCTCTTGTAAGCCTTCCCTCTTTAAGAGCATCTTCAAGGTCATCCTTATTGGAGTTGGCTTCCGCATTGCCCACAACCATGTTAAGGTCGTTCTGAGCCCTTACCTGAGAAGATACGTTCTGATAATTTCCCGGCGCACCTGCCTCATCATTTCCCATTGCCCACCAGTCTGTCATGACTATTCCGTCAAAGCCCCACTCTTTTCTTAAGATGGTGGTGAGAAGGTCATAGCTGGATGCTGTCCAGATGCCGTTTACAGGTCCGTAAGTACTCATCAGAGCTCTTGCGCTTCCCTCTCTAACAGCTATCTCAAAGCCCTTGAGATATATTTCTCTCAAGGCGCGCTCCGATACTATATTGTTAACATGATGCCTGTGGAATTCCTGAGTGTTTCCTGCAAAATGTTTGATCACACCGGTAACATCGTACTTGTGAAGTCCCTTAAGCTGAGCTGCCACCAGCTTTCCTGTAAGGAACGGATCCTCAGAAAAATATTCAAAGTTTCTTCCGTTAAGAGGATTCCTGTGAATGTTCATACCGGGTCCCAAAAGGGCATCAATTCTGTGTCTCCTAAGATCAAGAGCTTCCCATCTGAAAAGTTCCTCGTTCAATTCTTCGTTGAAGGTGCATGCAAGGCAGGTTCCGTTGGGAAGTGCAAAGGCGTGGGTTCCGCAGTCCATACGTATTCCGCTGGGGCCATCTGCGCATCCTCCAACGGGTATGCCAAGTTCCTTTAAGGTATCGCTGACACCGCCGTAAGCTCCGGCAATACCGGCCGTTACCTTAGGCGAGCACATTCCCTCACCTCTTACAAGTACACACAGATCTTCATCGGATATCTGAGACAAAAATGTCTCCATGGTAATCTTACCTGTCTCCACATCCTTTAGTTTGTATCCCGTATCTCCCTTAAAAGGAATGTCCTTAGGAAGAAGCTCTTTCCTCCTGCTATTGGGATCTACGGTCCTAAGAGGGACTCTTTCTTTGGTCTCTTTAAACTCTCCTCTTACCTTTTTCTCTACCGGCTTCAAACGCTGGAATTCCTGAACCGGAGCATAAGCCTCTTCACATTCTGCAATGACCTTCGTCTCTTCTATTTCAAAAGAGCCTGCAAGGAAGGCACTTCTTACATCACTTCCCACATAAACGCTGTATTCACCGGCCTCGCATACGTAGCAGGACTTGTGCCCTGTCACTCCGCTGTCATCATAGGATGAAAGATAGTATTTTGGTATATTGAACTTAATGCGCTGACTTTCCTCCTCTTTCAGCATATCTGTCTTTGCAAAACCGCACAGCACTCTCTCGGGCTTACCCAAAAGCCCCTGAGGCGCACTTAAATATACCTGAACAACCTCTTTTCCCGCCGTTTTTCCGGTATTGGAAACAGCAACCTCCAGTGTAACTCCCTCTTTATCATCATAAGAAAACTCGCCGGCAGCAATATCAAAGCTTGTGTAAGACAAGCCAAATCCAAAGGGATAGAGAACCTTATTCTTTTTGAAGGTTTCAAAATATCTGTATCCGATGTATATGTCCTCTGCCTGGTAATTATGCTTTTCCGAGCCAAAGTTTGAAGTGGAGGAATAATCCGTTATATCAGCTGCAATTGTGTCGGAAAGCTTACCGGATGGATTAACGGTTCCATCCAGAACGTCCAGCACAGCATTTCCTCCCTCCTGGCCGCCCTGCCATACATAGAGGACAGAGGATGGATTTATCTCTTTTACCCAGTTCATATCTATGATATTGCCCACATTTAAAAGAACAATGGTACGTTCAAAGTATCTGCAAACCTTTTTTAAGGAATTCTTTTCTTCCTCTGTCAAAAGAAAACTTCCGGGCTCTTTTTTGTTATCCTGGTCTTCACCTGCGGTTCTTCCTATAATAAATACCGCAGCATCGGATTCCTCTGAGGCCTTTTTCACAAGCTCATCCTCAAGGGGCATTTCCTTTTGGAACCAGGGCTCGGAAGCCCATCCCTGACCATGGTCGAAAGGATTTTCTTTTACGAACTTCTCATAGGCCTTTCTAACTGCTTTATTGACCTTAAAGTTCTTGGAATTCTCCAGGGCTTCATAGATTCCCACAACATAGTCTACATTTACCATTCCGCCGGAACCTGTGCCGCTCTTGTAATAATTCATCTGGCTTCTGCCAAAAACCGCAAGCTTAGTCCCTTTTCCAAGGGGGAGGCAGTCTTTGTCATTCTTTATAAGAACGATTCCCTCTGCAGCTGCCGTTCTGGCTACGTGCTTAAATTTCTCGTAATCCCATACTTTGCTCATATGTGCTCCTTTATCAGTGCTGAACATTACCAAAACCAAACTGTCCGTATTTGAATATGCTTCTCTTAACCTTGACGAGTACGACGATTTCATCAAAACTGTTGAGAGCATGAACATCAAGAGAGTTATTGAACTCAAGCAGGCTGCACTGGACAGATTCAACAAATAATGCTACAATACCCTTACTGTTTTTTGAGATTTGGAGGGCTATAATTTGAGTACGGGTATTATTGTTGCTATAGTCATCGTGGTTATACTGGCAGCTGCCGGTGTTGCACTTTACTTTTTTGGAAAAAGAGCTCAGAAGAAGCAGGAAGAACAGCAGGCACAGCTTGATGCCATGAAACAGTCTGTTACAATGCTGATCATAGACAAGAAGAGAATGAAACTTAAGGATGCCGGTCTTCCACAGGCAGTTGTGGAGCAGACTCCCAAGCTTCTTCGCGGATCAAAGCTTCCTATTCTTAAAGTAAGAGTCGGCAACAGAGTTATGAGTCTTATCTGCGATGAAAAGATTTTCGACAAGGTTCCTGTTAAAAAGGAAGTTAAGGCTTCCGTAAGCGGAATCTATGTTACAGAAGTTAAGGGGCTTAGAGGAAAAGCTCCCGTAGAGCAAGAAAAGAAGGGATTCTTCAAGAACCTTCTCGCTAAAGCTCAGGAAAAAGCCGGAGCAAAAATGGTTAAATAATTATTTGGAAAAAGCGGTGACAAGCTTAACTTGTCGCCGCATTTTTTATTTCTATTATTATCATTGAATCTGAAAGGACCTGCCCTCCCATCTCCAGCTCATATTCTGCCATTACCTTCATGTCGTCATCGTGGTGTCCCTTGTTAAAGTCAAAGCTGTTGGTAATGACCTTCATGGTCATGGAGCCATAGGGCGTCAGATACTCAGTATCATATTCCATGGATTCGCCGAACTCAAGGCGATTTCCGGTATCACCGCCACGGATGATTTCCATACTCTTCCCGTCGGAAGCGATGTAAACCTTGTTATGAACCTTGTTGCTTCCATCAATGCCATGCTCTTCATCGTATTCAATAAGATATCTGCCATCATCCATATCCTCATATATGCCCGAGGATGTTGTAACAATCTTTTCAGTAGGTTCTCCGGGTCTGGAATGAATGCCTGTCACACTAATATCCACGTTTTTTTTCATAATATTTTCCTCATTTTACTCCTATAGACCGCTTCGGGATAAACTTACGGTCTGATGGGTCCGGATAAAAAGACCTCCGGAGCCAGTTCACTTTTCTTTACTGCTTCAAATGCCCCCTTCGCCGTTTCTTCATTATCAAATATTCCGAAAACAGTAGGACCGCTTCCCGTCATAAAAGCTCCCAACGCCCCACTTCTTCTCATAATCTCTTCAATCTGCCCTATAACCTCGTATCGCGTGGCAGTTACAGGTTCAAGAACATTGCCGATAAGCTCGCACATTTCCTTAAGATTTCCGGATTCTATGGCACTTCTTATTCCGTCAATATCCGGATGATCATCTATTTCTTTACTGTCCAGTTCCTTGTATACCCAGCCCGTAGAAACATCTATGTCGGGCTTTGCTATAACAATCTTACAATCAGGCATATTCCCTATCTGCGTGAGTTCTTCTCCTATGCCCTCTGCCAGTGCTGTTCCTCCCACTATACAGTAGGGGATATCCGCTCCCAGCTTCACAGCCAGCTCACACAGCGTCTCCGTGTCAAGCCCCAGCTCCCACAGCTCATTTAGTGCAATATAGGCTGCTGCCCCATCTGTACTGCCGCCAGCCATTCCCGCAGCTACAGGTATTCTTTTGACCAGGTCAACCTTTACTCCCTTTTTTACTCCGTATTTTTCTTTTAACTGTCTTGCAACCTTGCATATAAGATTGCTGTCATCCGTGGGAATCTTGGGAGAAGAAGCTGTAAGCGTAATCTCGCCCTCCGGCGTATCCTCAAAGGTCAGCGTATCGAACAGGTCCACATTCTGCATTATCATGCGGACTATGTGGTAACCATCCTCTCTTTTTGCAGTAACATCAAGTCCTAAATTTATCTTTGCATAAGCTTTTCGCTCTATTATCATCTTCTTACCCTGTTCATCATTAGAATCATGCCCAAATACGGCATTTGTCGCCGGGCCGATATCACAAAGCCTTGCCAATACTCGTCTTTTACATCTTCTCACTTAGATGTACCAAACTCAAGAAAAAAAGTGCAAAAAAAATAAAAAAAATTTATTTTATCTCTAAAGTTTTTTTGAAAAACAGCCGATAATCAGATTAGGTAAACTATAGTTTCGTTTCAAGCGAAGTGTGTTTATACCCTCGCGGAAAAGGAGTTCTATATGAGCGTAAACGGAGTTACCGAGGTTACTAACAACATCGCAACGACCTATGCATCTGCAGTCAATCCTTCTGTCGAAGACAAAAAGAAAGATGAGGAAGTAAAGGTCAAATCCGAGGCTGCAGCCGTTTATGAGAAATCGGATGAAAGCACCAAGTCTTCATTGGGTTCTCAAAAAGAAACGGACAGAACCAAGATCATCCAGCAGATGAA
>JAEEGF012347887.1_pt1 | contig 13385 bp, 10 predicted proteins | sample 9134171 | NCBI WGS metagenome assembly JAEEGF01 (sample SAMN16246542, study PRJNA631951) | gut metagenome | biome: gut microbiome; feature: rumen; material: AP-attached | host: Bos | place: Iran: Karaj | collected 2018-10
AAAACATTATATTTGTGACCGCGGGGAGCGAAGATGCCATCAGGATACATGTGTACGCCAAGATGGAACTCCTCCTTGTTTTCAATGACAGTCTCATCAAGGCTTGACAGCAGTACATGATTGTTGTTATCCAATTGCGGTTGCGGAACTACCAGTAAACCGTGGTATTTTCGCGTGTTGCAGCCAATCACCGTGGTGGCGAGAAACGCACCTAAAGCGTTGGAACGCAACACTTCACGGTTGAGCGTAAACTCCAGATTGACCAGTTTCCTTTTATCCCAAGAAATGTAACTCATATATCTTATTTCAAAAATTGCATAAAAAACCGAGTACAAAGATAATGTTTTTACTTTTTCGCAAAGCAAAAAACAACATTTTTTATCTTTGCAGGCGTAAAACCGACATCAAACTTTCAAAAATATGACCAAAAAACTCATCAACATGATCGCACTAAGCGTCATCACATTGGCTTCGTGTACCTCGAAGCCTGAACAAAAGACCGAGGTAGAGGTCCCGAATCCTTTCCTCAGCGAATACACGACACCATTCCAAGTGCCGCCGTTCGACCAAATCAAAAACGAGCAATATCTGCCTGCATTTGAGGCAGGTATCGCCGAACAACAAGCTGAAGTGGAGGCTATCGTCAACAACGCTGAGCCTGCCACTTTCCAGAACACCATTCTGTCTTTCGACAAGTCGGGCAAAACCCTGAGCCGTGTCAGCAATGTGTTTTTCAACCTCAACGAATGCCTCACTAACGACGAGATGGTGGCTATCGCCGAACAGGTGCTGCCCATGCTTTCCAAGCACAGCGATGCCATCATGATGAACCCAAAACTCTTTGAACGCATCGATTATGTGTACCAACACCGTAATGAAATGGGTCTCGACGACCAACAGATCCGCGTCGTGGAGAAATACCATCAGGACTTTATGCGTCACGGTGCCGGTCTGACCGCTGACAAGCAGGAGGAACTGAGCAAAATCAACGAACAGCTCTCCACGCTGAGTCTGCAATTCGGCAATAACCTGCTGAAGGAAAACGCCGGTTATAAGCTCGTCGTCGACAACGAAGCTAACCTCGCGGGCCTGCCACAAACCAGCATCGACGCTGCTGCCGAGCAAGCCAAGGCTGACGGCATGGAAGGCAAATGGGTGTTCACTTTGAGCAAGCCCAGCCTCATCCCTTTCCTGCAGTTTGCCGACAACCGCAACCTGCGCGAACAAATGTACAAGGCCTACTACAACCGTGGCGACAACAACAACGAGTTCGACAACAAGAACCTTATCAACGAGATGTGCAAGCTGCGCGTGCAGAAAGCCAAATTGTTTGGTTATAACAACTACGCCGACTATGTCCTCGCCGTCAACATGGCCCAAGACTCTAAGACGGTGGACAAGTTCCTCATCGACATCTTCAACCCTGCCCAGCAACTCGCCAAGAAAGAGCTCGCCGAGATGCAGGCTATAGCGGACAAGGAAGGCGCTGGCATCAAACTCGAAGGCTGGGACTGGTGGTACTATGCCGAGAAACTCCGCAAGGCCAAATATGACTTCGATGAGAACTACATCAAGCCTTACCTCACCGTCGACAATGTCCGTGACGGCATGTTCATGGCCGCCAACAAGCTCTATGGCATCAACTTCACCAAGAATGAAAACCTTCCCGTCTATTATCCTGGCGTGGAGACTTACGAAGTGAAGGAAGCCAACGGTGACTTCCTCGGCATCCTCTACATGGACTATTATCCTCGTGATTCAAAGAGCGGCGGCGCTTGGTGCACCAGCTTCCGTGAGAGCGGCTATGACATCAACGGCAAGAAGATTTATCCCGTCGTCTCTTTGGTGATGAACTTCACTCCTGCCTCGGGCGACACCCCTGCCCTACTCACTTGGGATGAGACCGAGACCATGTGGCATGAGTTTGGCCACTCACTCCATGCCTTCTTCTCTGATGGCCTCTACAGCCGCACTTGTGGCAACGTGCCTCATGACTATGTGGAGCTGCCTTCGCAAATTATGGAGAACTGGGTCGCCGAGCCTGAGGTCATCCGCATGTACGCCAAGCATTACCAGACTGGCGAAGTCATGCCCGACAGCCTCATCGCCAAGATTGAGAACAGCGCCCTGTTCAACCAAGGCTTCATGACTACTGAACTCATCGCCGCCTCCATCCTCGACATGAAATATCATGAACTGACCGAGCCTCAAGACCTCGACGTGGATGCTTTCGAAAAGCAGCAGATGGATGCCATCGGCCTGATGCCCGAGATTCTGCCCCGTTATCGCAGCACCAACTTCGCCCACATCTTCAACGGCGGCTATAGCGCCGGCTACTACGCCTACACTTGGGCTGAAGTGTTGGACAAGGACGCCTTCAACTACTTCAAGACATCGGGCGACCTCTTCAACCCCGAGCTAGCCGCCTCGTTCCGTAAGAACTGCCTGCAGGAATGCGGCAACGACGAGGGTATGGTGCAATACCGCAAGTTCCGCGGCCAAGATCCTGACTACGAGCCTTATCTGAAGGCGCGCGGGCTGAAATAAGAACGCTGTATTACCAATATAAAGCAATCCATCCCGACAAGTCAAACTCATCGGGATGGATTGTTTCATTGGTCAACGAAATATGAACAACTTACTTATTGTAAATATTTTCAATAATGTGCCAACCGACATTCAATCCAAAATGGTCAGCATCAGAGAAATTATTGTAATCAGACGTGTACTCATTTTTCCCCGAATAGTCATAAACCCTATCTTCTCCAAATATGGATTGAATCGCTTTCAAGTCTTTTTTATTAATACTTGGATTTGTATAACAATAAGCAGGTGAAATCAAGATGATGTAATTTGTATGATGCTTATCAAAAACAGCCTTAATATGATTCAATCGTTCTATCATCGCTTGGGTAATAAGTGGTTTGGTCTCAACCAAATCCGCATCTGATTTCCTTTCAATTTTTCTCAAAAAATTCTCCCTTGACAAATCCGACATGGCATACAAACTGTCTTGTGGCATTGGATGTGAATAATCAACCATCCTGTTGGGAATACGATCCGGCAAATTCCAATCATTGCTAATGGTATCAGCAGGAAACACATTCATCTTAGGCCTCAAATAACATTTCACCGAGGCAATCCATTGAGAAGGTTTTTGTATAAACCCGGCAAATAGATTTGCATGATAAACCAATTTTGACTGTCCTGTCAGACGATAATGCTTCACAAACATGACTTCCTTTGACAATTGAGTACTAGCAAATGTAAATAAAGGGAGATCAAACACCAGCAATGCATTATCAATATGATTACCGTTTTTATCCAAAAAATCCATTTTCAAACTTATTCCTGTCACAGTTTCTCTCCATGCCTGAAATACAAACTGACGGGAACTATCGGAAAGATAATGGTTCCAATGATATGAATTGATGCCATTACACCTGGAACTTCCAAAAATAAAAGAATTATAATGGTATTTCGGGTTATTACGAAGGAAAAGCTCTGTAGATATATAATCTCGATTGGTCTCGTCAAAATAATCCAAACTAAAAGGATGCACCATCTTGAAGGGATCGGTTATTATATAAACGAGAACCAACAGCAACAGAGGGACAACAATAGACAATACTATCCTTTTCAAAAACCTTTTCATGACACTAAAACTGGAAATAGATAAATGACTGACTATTGGTTGCAAATTCAAGCATAACCAGTATTAAAGACAAGCTGATTATAATTGCCAGCCATGAGGGAAACTTATCGCCATACTGCAAAGCATGTTCTTTTTTTCTCGAGAACCATTCTACAATCAGCATTACAAAAACAAACAATAAGTTTCTCTTGGTACCGACATAAATGAATGGCATTGTAAACAGACTCGTATCGCACAATCCGCAAAGATAACCCCATGCTTGTGTCATATCATCAGCACGGAAAATAATCCAACCGATAACCACCATTAAAAACGTCACCAGCATTTGACCAATCTCTTTCAGAGAAGGGAGCACACGTCCAGAAGCAATCACATCTGTATACTTTCTGTTCTTTCCCAACAAAATAAGCGGTAAAAACAGCAATGCATGAAAGGCGCCCCAAACCACAAATGTCCAATTCGCACCATGCCAAAACCCACTAAGCAAAAAAATGACAAATGTATTACGAACTATTTTAAGCTTTGATACTCGGCTCCCACCCAAAGGGATATACACATAATCCCTAAACCAGGTTGTCAAAGAAATATGCCACCTACGCCAAAACTCAGCAATGTCGCGACTAAAATAGGGCACATTGAAATTTCGCATCAATCTTATTCCGAACAGTTTGGCCGTTCCAATAGCAATGTCAGAATAACCTGAAAAATCACCATAGATTTGGAAAGTAAAGAATATCGCTCCCAAAAGCAAAGTACTGCCACTCTCAACCTGATAATTCGAAAAAACCTGATCAACAATAATAGCACAATTATCGGCAACGACAATTTTCTTGAATAAACCCCAGATTATCTGTCTAACCCCGTCAATTGCAATTTCGTAATCAAACTTCCTTGGCGTTGCAAATTGAGGCAACAGGTTGGTGGCTCTTTCAATAGGTCCTGCCACCAATTGAGGAAAGAAACTCACAAAAGCAAAGAACTGTACGATGTCTTTTGTGGGCTCCAACTTTCCCCTATAAACATCAATACTATAACTCAAAGCCTGAAAAGTATAAAAGCTGATTCCCACTGGCAATATTATCTTCAGCAAGAGTCCATCCGTCTTCCCGCCCAAAAACAAATCCGCAAACGATGTAACAAAAAAGTCATAGTATTTGAAAACCCCAAGAATCAACAAATTAAGGACAATATTTAACACACTGACCGTTCTTGCTTTCTTTGGCTCATGTTTATACTTATCAATCAACAACCCACTGCCCCAACTACAAAAAGACGTAAAAGCTATCAGAAACAAGAATCGCCAATCCCACCAACCGTAAAACACATAAGAGGCAACAACAACAAAGAAATTCTGGAGTTTCAGTTTTTTACTGAAAACAAACCAATACAACAAAAAAACAATTGGCAAGAAAACAGCAAATTGTATCGAATTAAACAGCATGACAGATTACCTTAAACAACAATAATCCGAATGGGATTCTCCCACTCGGATTATTGCATCTCCAAAACGAGATCAAATTTCAAATAACTTCTTATTGTTCTCCAACAGCAACTCCAACCGGTCAGTATCTTTCTTGGTCAATTTCACTAACGGCAAAAACTTTCTGAAATTCCCTATACCATGCATATCCGACCCCACAAAATCATACATCCCTTCCTTCAACAAGTAACGGGACTTTGCCACTGCAGGGGCTCCGTAAGCACCTGCCAGCGACAACAGATTCAGTTGGAACTTATAGCTTTTGTCTTTCCATCTGAAATAGTTGTCTTTCACTGCATACTCATAACGCTCAGGATGAGCAATTACGGGTAAGAAACCATCGCACATCACCTCATACAGCATCTCGGAAATATTATGCTCGTACATCATATATGAAGTCTCACACAATATATGTGTCCCACCCTTATCCAAAGTCAAGAAGCCTTGCTTACCATGATCCATGAAACAGGCGTCCAACATATACTCTGCAGCTAATCGCAGTTGAATTTGGCTCACCTTTTCTGCTTCAGACTTAAAAGCTTCAAACTTTTCAGTTATGCTTTCACGGTTGTTTTCAGGATAGTCCTTCATAAAATGAGGGGTGAGAATCATGCGCTTCACGCCACGCTCCTCAAGCCTTTTTAAGGCATGAAGAGATTTTTCTGTCGAAGAAAAACCATCATCGACACCTGGCAGAAGATGGCAATGGACATCTGTCGCCCCCTGAAAAAAATCCTCCGGTAACCTATAACGAATTCCAAACATAACTCATTGTATTAATCCTTGCCATCATCATGAGCCCTGGCAATAGTATGATGGTCGGAATGGTGATGGTGGTGATGCTTACGGAACAGACGGAACTTCTTCTTTTTCTTCTTCTTACCATCTTCTTCGCTACCATAACCGTAGCCATAACCGTAGCCGTAACCATAACCGTAGCCATATCCGTAGCCATATCCGTAGCCATAACCGTAATAACCATAGCCGCGTTTCTTCTTGTTGACGGAATTCAGCACGACACAAAGATTCGGGAACTTACCATCTCTATAGAACTTGTCAACATCGAAGAGCAAACGCTTATCGGTCTTACTTGCCCTAAGCACCATGATGGTGGTGTCGGCAACACGCTTGACAATATCCGAGTCGGCAACCATACCCACAGGAACATTATCGAGGAAGATGTATTCGTAACGCTTACGAAGTTCAGCAATCAAATCATCCAAGCGCGTACTCATCAGCAACTCTGCCGGGTTAGGCGGCACAGGACCCGAGAAAATCACATCGAGATTCGGCGTCTGAGTATCGGAATGGATGATGTCATCGATGTTATCCGTCTTTCCTGAAAGGTAATTTGACACACCAGCCCTTGTATTAACACCGAATACTTTAAACAACGTTCCTTTACGAATATCCAAGTCAACAATGATTGTCTTTCTAGAAGCCAAGGCAAAACTGGTGGCCAAATTGGTGGAGACGAAAGTCTTACCTGATGACACCATAAACGAAGTGAACATGATGACATGAGCACCGTCTTTTCTGTCCTTCATATATTCCAAGCTTGAACGTATCAAACGGAAAGACTCGGAAAGCGAGTCTCGCCCATTCTCACGCACCATGATAGTATGTCCAGGAACACCTTTCTTGAAAGGAATGTCACCCAGGAAAGGAATGTTAGAAGACTTCTGCACATCAATTCTGTCATGAATCGTGGTATCCAACATGTTACGGAGCACCATGAACAAGATTGGGACAGCCAATCCAATCAAAATGCCAATCAACAGCATCTTACCTTCATTCGGGGCAATCGGCACATTGTTAGGAGCCGCATAATCAATCACCTTAGCTGTGGCTTCCAGTTGAGGACTGGTCATCAACAGCTCTTCACGTTTGGTCAACAATTGGAGATACAGTTTCTCCTTGATACCCTGCATCCTTTCCAACTCCTGAAGCTCAAGCTGGGCGACAGGCACGGTATGAATCTGCGAATTAGCCACAAGCTTTTCACGATTGGCCGCTGAAATACGTTCCTCCAAAGCAATCATATAACCTTCCAAAAGTGAAATGATGCTGGAACGCAAAGTGATTTGTTTGTCCTTAAGGTTTTGGGCCACAGGGTTGTTCTCCGTACCATCCGCTTTATACTTTTCTATCTTTAACAGATTATCGTTATACTGTTTGATGGCAGCTGAAGCATCTGCAGAAATTGTGGTCAATCCCACAGGAATGATGCTCTCGTCGTTCTCTTCAACAAAACTGACCAAATAACGAATCATTCCCACCTGGGCGATAAGCTTTTTCTCCTCCTCAGTGGATGACATGCTGGTTCTCATGTATTCTTGTCCATACGAACGCGTATCAATGATATTGTGGGACTGTTTAAAACTGACATGCACCTGCTCATACTCCTTAATATCCGTCATCAGATAGTCAATTCGGTCATTGATGAACTTTTCGGTATAATCAAGCACGCGCTGCTGGTCATCGATGGATTCCTGATTATACACGTCCATCAACGTATTCAACACATCCGCTGTACGTAATGGAGAAGTGTCTTCCAAAGAGAGCCTCAAAATGGCATTTCTATCGTTATCTCTCGACACTCTGATTTTACCACGGTAAGAGGAAGCAACCGACGACACGGGGGAATGCCTCACTTCCACTGCCGTATTTATAAAATCCTCGTATAACCAAGTAGGGGTAACCACGATCCGCCCAAATGGAGCGGCCACGGTATCATCCAGTTGCACCCTCATAGAAGGAATCTTGGAACCCAAATCATCAATAAGCACATATTTTTTATCAATGGGTGTAACACTAAAAGAAGTGCTTGACTGTTCGTCCAAATCCAAGAACTTCACTTCCACAGGTGAAGATTTATACAGGTTTTTATTCCTTTTGGCTACCTTCGTCTTGTAAGCGTATGAAACATTCAGATTCAAAGCCCTCACCATGTTCTCCATGTTCCTGCGCGACTTAAGCACCATCATTTCGTTGTTGACCGTACTGATCACCAAACCAGCACCAGTAATCGTATTAATTGGGGCTGAACCACGGAATGACTCCGAGCCACCGCTTGCGCTGGTCTTAATCAACATGGAAGCCCTACTTGCATAAATCCGTTCCTGGGTCTTCACCTTGTAATAAGCAATGGCGCCTCCTATTAGAGCAAAGATAATGAACCAATGCAGGTTGCGAAGCACCAAAAAGACAACGTCCTTAAACTTAAAGCCACTATTGGTATCGTCATCAAAAAACGAGTTGACGTCGTTGATGTTTTTATTTGTCGTTGAATTGGTTTCCATTTTTATTGTAGGTTTTTATTCTTATAATCAATTGATCGTTTTACTAATTGCAGTCCATAAGCTTATGGCCGTGAGGACCGACGACACGGCCGACAACATAAGGCTCCAATTGGAATAAGCTTCAGTGATATAACGACGAGAATTGATTTCCGTAAAGATAATGTCATTTTGTTGCAATAAGTAAAAATCATCATCAAAAATGGATGTTGAACGTGGATCCAGATAATGTACCACTCGCCTTCCGTTCACATCACGCATCACGCCAATTCGATCGCGGCGGGTGTACATGCCTAAACCACCTGCCATGGCCAACGCTTCAAGGAAAGTACATTTCTCAGTCGAAATATTAAGAACCTTACCACCCGTACTGCTCAAGTAATACACTTTGAAATTCATAATGCGCACAACCACCATAGGATCATTGACATATCCTTCGTTTTGAAGCTTGGCGCGGATAGCCTCCTGCAACTCCAAACGGGTAAGTCCTTCAACATGAAGCTCGCCTAAGATGGGGAACTGGATATTGCCATTGACATCCACAAGATAGCCATAAGTACGGTAACCGCTAGTAGTATTCATTCCTCCCATGATATTAAAAGGCTTCACCAATTCGCCCTCGTCACCTCCATCGCTATAGACGCGGATTCTGAGTTCGTCATACGGGACAATGACGGCTTCCAAGTCTCTATTTATCGGAACACCTTCTTTGGGCATATCCTGCAAATACTTGATACTCCTTGATGTGACGCAAGAACTCGTCACAAAAGCCATCGCAACAAGCGAAACTAACAATAACAATTTATTTTTATACATACCAGACAATTTTTTCTTATTCAAATAAACGCGCAAAAATACAAATAATTTCCGAATTAGAGCCAACGGCCGAAACAAAAAACCTTTCTGATTTCTTCACTTCTTATCGTTCTTTCTTATCATCCATTTTTTCAACACATTCTTGGCACTTTGCATGGCCAATTCAACGCCCCAGGAAACCCATCCGTCAGCCCATCGCTGTGGATGCGTGGTCATCATAAGTTGTATCGGAAACGCATTTTCCCTGACAGCCTTTATGATATCGTCAGTTCCATGGTATGTCCATCCTTTTGATGACCAAATCTCCTGATACATCGGAATCTTATCCCTAACGCTCACTGTAAAACCATCCCATCGTCTCCCCGTATCGGTCAGATAGAAAAACTTCGAGAAATCCACATCAAAATAGGGTTCCCCAATGATTCCATAATCATGATAATCATACTTCTTCCACAAGTCTCTCCCATCAAACCTGCTTCGTGGAGAACCATGCATACAAATGGTTTTCACAGGATAATACTGCCGAAAACACGACAACCACTGTTCAAAATGAGCCATTGCCTTTTCAGCTTGTCCCTCACACAAGGTCATGTCCTCGTAATGGTAGCCGATTTCATGACCCATCGCTGCAATAGCCTTAATGATTTCGGGCTTGTTGCTCTGTTCGACAACCCTAAAATAATACGAGGCTTTTATTCCCAAAGAATGCTCAATCTTTGCAACTTCAAGTGAATTCCCGGCCTTTAGGTCAACATCATGCCGAAGAATCACGGTTTTCTGATCGTTTTTGATGCTATCCTTTTGACAACAATACGCTTCAAAAGTAATAAAATGATAACCTCCATTCATGAAGGTCTCCAGCAACTGGGCATACTTCTTCTGTGTGAAATCCAACATCATCTAAACCTCCACTGATAATCAGGGTTATCCTTCATTATTTTCCTGCTTTCGGGATAATTTTCAACGAACCACGCAAGAAAGCGGGAATAATCTATCTTTTCAGAAAGCATCTTTTGGCGACGGTTCTGCCATTCCTCTTTCAGATTGGGCATGGCAAGCAGCTCTTCTATTTTCCCAAACATCTTCTCTGCTTCGTCTGGACGGAAACCGTATGTCAAGCCGTATTTATGTTCTTCTTCCTCAAGATAGTGGATTCTTCCCACAAAGGTATTGCAACGAATGGCTGGAGTACCCAAAACGGCAGCCTCGGAAGTCATGGTTTGGCTATCGCCCACCAGCATGGTGGCATAATACATGAGCGAATGTGCCTTCTCGGGCGAAACTTTCAACTGATAGGGTTTGAACTCCTCATCCATATCCCTTTCTGTGGTGATAAACACCTTGCCTTCGCTCTCCAAATAGCGAACCAACCGCCTCTTATTCTCAAGCGTCAGTCCGACAACACCCACATCATGATGCGCCTTAAAAGCATTGAAACGGAGAATGAAATAGGTCTCACCCGCTTCAACGCCTGCATCCTGCAACACACTCGCATCGGGCTTGAAGCGGTTGGGGTGAAGATAGGCCAACTCATGATAGGCATTGACATAGACCGTCTTTTTGGATTTCCGAGGCGTGCCTTCCGGACTTAATATCGTATCGGCAAAAGGATGACCGAAACGGGTAAACAAAGGCTCCACTTCATCATCGTCATCATCCAGGATGACGCTTTTCATCCTGTTCAACTTGCTGACATGAGGAATATTTATCGATGATCCAACACCCAAATCAATGTTGTTCTCGTTAACAATCTTCAACAACCGCCTGTCGTAGACCAACTGGTCCATGCCCTTCCTCATAAGGTCGTCATCTTTCTTGCCTATATTGACATATGGGATGCCATATAAATCCATCAGCTTCATGGCCGAAGGGATTTCTTTCACGACCACAAGCACCTTATTGCCATGCTCAACAAGCATCGTATACACATTGCGATACAAATGCACATGTGCAGGATGATTGATATCAATCAGTATATTCATGCTTTCTTCAATAAGCTTACGGCCAGTTTTCCGATACCAAACAACAGACGGTTGCACACATGGACAAAGCGACCATATTCCACCAAATCGCCTCCGAACTTCAACTTAAAATCGCGTACACCATATCCGCCATCATCAGGTTTGCCCGCGCCCATGAAATCGAAACGCGACGCCCCTTGCCTTGCCGCATAGATAACGCCGGCATAATTGACCATCACGGAAGGTGACAATGCTTTATGATTGAAATCATCTCCACAAGCCAACCATGCATAAACACAACGATGTTCCAACACCACACAAACCAAACCGCCAAGCAACTGGCCTTCAGCGTTTTTGGCCAAGAAAAATCGTGATGAAGGAATATTGCTTAACTTATCAAAAAACTCAAACGGAAACAATGGGGTCTTAACTTTGGTAGTATACAATTCATCAAGCATCGAATACAACGTCCTCAAATCATCCGCACTTGGGTTTTCATCAATCACCAAACCATTCTCCAACGCTTTTTTGATGTTACGTTTTCTATTCCTGTCCAACTTACTGTTTACCAAATCCATCGAGGTCGTTTCCACTTGAACATCATAATGCGGTTCATAACCGAACCCCGATTGTTCGAAAACCTGCCGCCAACGACTATAGTCATTGAAATTACGCGTTTCAATGAATATCGCTTTTTTCTGAAGCTTCTTTTTCAAAGCCGACAACAAAAAACCGAGTTCCTCATCGGTGATTTCGTCCGACAGCATCGGCCCTCCTGTCACAATCGCCCTTCTGGAAAAAAACTGCTTTATCTTCCCTCCATCTTTTTGGATGTATCCAACCACAACACCTTTCAACTTCCCATCCGACTCCACGGCATAGGCAAATGCCTCGAAAAATGAAAGGCTCTCAAAAAAGGCAAATGCCTCTTGAGTCTGAAACCAAGTGGCGACTTGGGATTCATTCACCAAAGCCGCCCACAAAGATGCATCAATACTATGGCCTTCAACAAGTTTCATCATGATTGCACCACCTTTTTATAAATATTTAAAAGCTCAGAAGCCACTTTCAGGTTTTCAAGACCATCAATAGCGAGTCGTCCGCGGCCACTGGTCCTGCCTTCAAAAACCAGAGCCTTTCCCAACAGTTCGGTCAATTCCTTTGCATCAAAAGAAGAAGCCACAAAACAACCCTCCACGCCTTCAACCCTCTCTTTGACGTCACCGACATCCACGCTCACAATGGGACAGCCACACGCCATGGCTTCTTTAATCACTTGGGGCGAGCCCTCCGAAAACGACGTCAGCAAAAAGGCGTCGCAGGCACACATCAATAGTGTAACCTCATCACGATTATAACCTTTCAGTTCAACCAGTTCCGTTTCACCCCCAAGTCCTGCGACTGAAACCTTTGCCAAAGCTGCGTTTTTCACTTGATTGTCGAAAGCACCTGCAAACAGAACATAACGCGTGTTTTCTCTCAAACGCATCCGTTTCCGTGCTTCAAGCATTGGGGTCAATTGCAAATCGGTGAAGTCTATGCCGCAAGGAACCAACGAATACCTTTGCTTGGGGGAAGCTTTCTCCATGGTCTTCCTTGACACAAAAACATTCCAAGCAGAAAGCCGGACTGCACATTTTGAAAAAGGGAGGACCTTGCTATCGTTGATGTCGGACCCATGATAAGTTGTCACCACCGGTACTTTTCGTTGCAAGTTGGCGAAAAGGCCTGAAAGGCCATAATGAGCATGAATTACGTCGGGGCAAAACTCTTTGATCTTTTTCTTCAAAGCGGAGAGGTTTGCCAAATACCCTTTCACACCTTTTCCCTTTAGGCCGAAATACTCCACTTCACAACCCACAGATTGCAAAGCGCCTGCTTGTTCAACGATAAAAGGTACGAAACGGCCACTATTATGGGATGCGACAATAAGAACCTTCATGCTTGTTCCTCAACCTCTTTCCTATACTTGATTACCCGTGCTGGATTGCCCCCCACAATGGCCCAATCGGGCACATCCTTGGTAACCACCGCGCCAGAGCCGATAATTGCCCCATGGCCTATCCGTTTACAGCCAGGCAAAACGATGGCGCGAGCACCGATCCATACATCGCCTGCGATATGAAGCGGGGTCCGTTGCTGGTCATCCTGGAGCCCCATTGGAACGTCAGTAT
>JAEEGF010183685.1_pt1 | contig 13383 bp, 12 predicted proteins | sample 9134171 | NCBI WGS metagenome assembly JAEEGF01 (sample SAMN16246542, study PRJNA631951) | gut metagenome | biome: gut microbiome; feature: rumen; material: AP-attached | host: Bos | place: Iran: Karaj | collected 2018-10
GCTGAAGGATGACGTACAGGTGCTCAAGGGTGTCGTCTACATCTCGCTGGCTGACAACATGCTCTACAAGAGCGGCTCATATGAGATCAACAGCCGTGCTTCTGAGACGCTGTCGAAGATTGCCAAAATCATCAAGGACTACAAGGACTACGACGTACTCATCGAGGGTAACACCGACAATGTGCCCATCTCGCGTGAGAACATCCGCAACAACTGGGACCTCTCCTGTCTCCGCGCATCCAGCGTCGTACAGGCTCTGCAGAAGGACTATGGCGTAGACCCCAAGCGTCTCACTGCCGGTGGCCGTGGCGAATACAACCCCATCCAGCCCAACACCACCGAGGTAGGCAAGCAGCGTAACCGCCGCACCCAGATCATCATCACGCCGAAGCTCGACGAGTTCATGGACCTCATCGGCCAGGCTCCTGAAAGCAAGTAAGCGATAGCTCCCCATACAAGAAGTGGAGTCCGAGGCTCAATCCCTCAGACTCCACTTCTTTTTATCTTTTACAGACTTTCAGACCTCAGTCTTCGTCTTCTTCAAACGCATTTCCTATATCTTCTCTGGCACCTATCACGAAGTCACTCTTGTCAGAGGCGTCGTTCAGTGTTTCCGACGACGACAACATGTGGGGCAAGGTCATCCGCACCACCCGCATGTCTGGTTTTACATATCTTGAATGTGTCATAGCCCTTCCTTATTTCTTAATGAACTTCCGTCCGTTCTTGATGTACACACCCTTGGCATCGGCCTCGTCAATGCGTCGACCCTGCAGGTCGAAGAACGTAGCGTTCCCGTTAAGGTTATCGTTAACGTTAACGTTCAAGTTCTCAATCCCCGTCGTTTCGTCGTCGCTGATGACCAGTCTGCTGGCGGCAGTGCTGCTTGCCAGTTCCAAGTAGGCCCTGTAAGGCAGCAGCGTGGCATTGCTTCCGATGCGCACAAAGCTGCCGTCAGTAACATCGTATGCGTAACGGGCTAAACCAGTTTCCGATGAAATCGTGCTTTTTTCGTACGATCCTTTCATGGACAGCGCTCCCTGCACCACGTCCGTCGGTGTCGCGGTCAGGTCAGCCTCAATGCCAGTCAGCCCATCAAACAGTGCCACGGGCATCTCGCCAGTTACCGTCACTAAGTACGGCGTGTGCGCCGCCATCGTCGTGACGTCCGTAAACTGCACGCTGCTCTTCTCGGCATTATAGCCGGACAACACCTCTATCGCGCAGCCTTTCTCCTTGACGGCAGTCACCTGCTCCTCGCTCAGCGCAAACGGCAGGCATACCGTCGACTTCTGACCGCCAGGGAAGCTGCGCTTCAGTCCGCCCGTCGTCGCCGTTTCGTAAACAACGTTTTCAGGCACTGTCAGTGCTGCACCCGTTGCCGTTGCACCGGTCATCTTCAGAGACCGCAGATTATCGTTGGCCTCTATGTCCGAATTCAGCGATTCCATCACAAACGACGGCAGATAGTCCGTCAGCGCGTTCAGGTTCAGGTCCTGGTCAGTCTTCAGGGGCGAGGTTTCACCGATGCATACATACGACGACGACTTTTCGGCAGTCAGCTCAATAGCCTGTGAGTTGACGTCGCCCATCACCACCCGGTCTATCTTAATGGGATAGATACCGTCGGCCATTGTGGCAGAGGTCGTGTAATACACTTCAATGATAGCACCAGACTGACCTTCTATGGTTCTCTGGTTGGTGGTGTTTACTAACACTATCTTGTAAGAACCGTCATCCATGAGGTTGGCCTGACAAGTGTAGTAATTGCTGTTTTTACCCTTTGGAACTCTTTCATTCAGCTGTGAAACATCGAATTCATCGTCATATTTGGCTATCTCCATGCCCTCGGGTAGAGTGATATGGAACTCCACCGAAAGTACATCGGTCTCATTTGTCATCTCAATCAAGAATGACTTTTCATCGTCCGGCGTTATCCCCTTCGTCGTCTGGAATGGCGTCACCTGTACGATATTCTCTGCCGATAGCAGGGTAATGGCAAACAGTGCCAGTACTATGGTTGTTATACTTTTCTTCATATTCAATTTGATGATTGTAAGATGATAGATACAAGTTTTGTGACGTCTAACGTGTTGATGTTGCCGTCACCGTTGACGTCGGCGACAGCCTCCACGAATGTTTCTAATGTTTCGTTCAGCACGTACGACACCAATGTCGTCACGTCCAACACGTTCACGGCTCCATCACCGTTCACGTCGCCCAATACAAGGTACTCACCGAAGTGCGCCCATCCCGGCACGGCCTTGTAGGCATCGATGCATCCGGGAGACACCACTAAGTGACCATCGCCAAAAACATAGTAGAAGGCATATCTGTTGATGGCGGCGGGCGTCTTGCCGTGCGCATAGACCCACAGGTCGCCCTCGGGGATGAAGATGCCTGCCGACGGGTCGGCGTTGACATACGGGTCAATGGCTGTTGATGATATGAAAGTCAGCGTTGTCGGCAGCGACAGCACGGCGATGGGGCCCGAAAAAGATTCCCGTCCTACCGTTTCGACACCCTCTTGCAAGATGACGCGGTTCAGGCGTTTGCAACTGTTGTAGGCATAGTCACCGATGGTCTTCACCGTACCGGGAATCACCAGCTCCGTGCCGATATTGCTCTGGCTGAAGGCATACTCCCCAATAGCGGTCACCGTTGTGGGAAATGTTACCCGCTCAATGGTGCTTTTGTAGAAGGCATAGCTGTTGATGCTGGTCAGTCCGGTAAAATACCGTAGTTCGTTAAACGTCGTAATGTTTGTCTTCTCGCGAAACACCGTGCCTAATGACGTCACCGCAGCCGCCTCTTCGGTGCTCAGCTGTTCGTCATGGTCAGTGTCCCAGTTCGCCACGCACAGCGCCTTCACGTTCGCATCAGCAAACGTGATATTGTCAGCTCGCGCCGACATTGAAATCAGAATTGCTGCCGTCAGCAGCCACCAACTTGTCCTTTTCATATTTTCGCGTGCAAAGGTACGAATAAGCGAGAACAATACAAAATGAAAAACAGTTTTTTTCATTTTAATTGTCGAGCGGCAGTACCTTTAGACAACATCTGTGAATATCACTTACTCATACTCTCTTGCAAACCACTGGCGATAAATCGGGTCAACGAACATCATTTTTCCACCTTTCATTTCCACAATATCTTTGTTTTGCAAAACCTTCTTGTTTTTGTTGATAGTATTGGGATTGCCTAAATGGTATTTTGCCTTTGCCTCTGTCGATGAAAATTGTTGTACCCCATCCTTAATAGCACGGAGCATCTCTATCTGACTGGCAGCCAAAGTCTCCGTATCATTTAAGAACATCGGGGAGTTGGTATTAATCATCTGCTTCAGTCCATAATTGAAGGACTGTTCCGAGACCTCCGTCGCTGTAGCATTCCATACAAAATAGCAACACTGCTGCAAATACCAGGAGTGGCACTCTGTCACATCACAGATACGGCTGGCAAATTCATCAGAAATATGCTTCCCGGACTTCTCAAACGTGTCAACAATAAAAGGCATCCACTCTTCCTTTGGAATCTTGTTCAAGAACAGTAGTTGTCCGAAACGATAGAATGGCGAGTTGGAATTATTAAAGATGTCCAACATCATGTGTCGCTTACTGCCATAAAGACAATACGACACTCGCTCCTGTTGCTGCCATGCAGAACGCATTTTCCCCTCCATATTCTTATATTCGGGAAGATTTGCCAGTTGCTGGAATTCATCGATGCAGACAATAATCTTAATCTTTTTGGCCTGTGCCAATGTTTCCGGCAGTCGAAGGATGTCCATCTTGTCTTGCTCTTGAGGAACGAACTTCACATCGAAAGCCATGAAATTGGTTACATCGTCCTTAATAACTACCTGCGGCACCACGCCTGTCAGAAACTTCTTGGCATCCTGTATGCGCTTCTCTAACTTGCTTGATGCACATGCTATCACCTGACTGGCAAACGTCCTGTAGAATTCTGCCTCAGAACCGATGCTAAAAGCATCAATATAGCACACTCTGACATCCTTGTTCTCTTCTTGTAATTCTTCCATAGCCACTTTGACAAGAGAAGATTTACCCCAACGGCGTGGAGACACTAACATCACGTTGATATGTGAAGACAGAAAGTTTTTCAACTGTGCCCTATCTTCCACTCTATCAACAAAATTCTCTCTTGTCGCCAGTGTTCCGTATTGAAATGGTGCATTCATATTCATTAGGTTATATTATCAGGTGCAAATATACAAAAAGTTACCCAAGGGTAAATTACCCAAAGGTAACTTTTATTATTCTTTAACGGATTTCCTAGACTGCGTGCAATAGGATAGACTACAATTACTTTTACACAGAAAAGTTTGGTAGAGTCAAGGGAAATGCTTACTTTTGCAGGGAGAAAAAGTAAAACATCTTTGACTGTGGAGGCGAGGAAGTTTAAAAATAGGAGAGAACAAGCTGACTATTATGCTCAGTTGAGGGGTTGGAAACCTCTGACGGAAGAAGACAGGGCTGCTATTGATGATGCTGTCAGAATGGTGACGAACCTAAAACCAAAGATGGACAATGCGTTACCTAATGCACAATATGCTCCGCTTACCGATGCCGACTTCCCAGAAGTAAGTGTAGAGGAATATGACTCTTTTGTTAAGAGGCAAAGTGGCCGAATAATCAAAGGTTTAGAGAAATGGCTGTAACACAAGTTCGTAAAATGAAGAAAACAGCTCAATTATTTGGAATTTTCGATATTTCTTCCTATCTTTGTATCGTCAGAAATGACTAATCCGGTATTTTCCGCGTGGGGGTAAGCCCGTATCGACCCTGCCCCAATTTTAAAAGCCACCCATTGAGGCGGCTTTTTTACTTCACATACTTTCGCGGGAACTGTATCAGAAAAATATACCATATCGGGTATAAAGATTTGCATTCCAACCATTATTATACCCGAACTGATATACACAAAACATCACAACACCCACAATGTTGTCGTTTTCTGTGCAATAGGTAAGACTACAACTTAGACAACTTGGACAACTGGGGACAACATTTTTATCAGTCATTGGTGTCGCGTGATACTTACCATTTCCAGTCCTCCATTGTTTCGTCTTCAAATACGTCGGCTGCCATCAGTTTGTCCTCACCGTCGTCATGCGCCTGCTTGGCTGCCGAGCTATAACTGTGGTGGTCTAAGGAATGCTATTTCATCATTTCTGCAAATGTGTCAAGCGACATAACCTTGAATATTGGAAATGGAGACGCTGCCACATCATTGAAATGACTATCATTTGTGACTATGATATCTGCTTGACAGACAAAGGCACAGTCTACAAACTTGTTGTCATCATAATCTTGCTTTACCAATCCAAGATGGAAATACGGATCCTTTCGCACCACATTTTGGGAACGGGCTATTACTTTCAGAAACAAGTCTGCTGCAGTAGCTGACGCTTTTTGCCGTAGTATTTCCTCGTATTCTAAAAGAATCTCAGTGGAAACACAAAGCGTATAGCGGCACTCTAAAAAGGCAGTAAACAGAAAGTTGTATCTACTTTGAGCACCTAATATGGGCAGTAGGCAATTAGTGTCAAGAACAATCTTAGGTTGTTGCATGGCCAAAGAACTGTTATTTGACGTACGGTGTACGGAAATGCTGTCCCTTCAGTTCGTCAAGGGCTTTTTGATTGAGTGTGCCGTTGTCCCAAAGCCGTTGCATCTCTGCTTGTAATCTATCGGCATAGAATTTCCGCAAAACCTCCATCAAGTCATTTACCTCTTGCTCATCTTGAGCACCGGCAAATGACTCTAATATCATCATCTGGGACTGATTCATTGAACTTACTTCCATAACATTATTTTTAGTATTGTCTGCAAAAGTAAGCATTTCCTTTGACTCTGCCAAACTTTTCTTTGGAAAAGTAGTTGGGGGGTATATTGACTACAACTTGGACAACTTGGGTCAACATCTCTGACCATCAATGGCGTGGCGGAAAGTTGTCTTTGTTGCCTTGGTTGTCGTCTAAACTCATATACGGAAATCCCCCCGCGCAAGGGGTGTTGCCTTGTTGCGCGGGGGATGATGGGTAGGGAGTCTTCACCTCACATGGGGTCTGTCCCCCTGTGAGTAGGAGTTGTTCTGCATCTTCTCCATGCTCTCGTCCCAAGGCATAGTCAATGAGAATGTTGGTGTCAATGAACACGCGCATCATCTGTTCAGTAGTATTTGAAGACGTGGATCACTCTCAATCTCTGCTTCAGTGAAAGAAACACAACCACTCCATTTCTTGATTTCATCAGAAACGGGTATGGTTTTATAAGTCTTTCTGATGTCAGTATTGTCTTTTAGATTCTTCGACGGCAACAATGTCCTGACATAAGTCAGGATTTTCTCCATTGCCGTTTCGTTGTCCAGCAGTGGACTCATTTCGCGGAATAATTCCGCACGTAGTTGAATTGCAGTCATACCTTTATACTTTATGTTTTTGTTTGCCAAAAGAGTTTCCCAGACTCTTTATCTGCTGCAAAGATAGCAACTAATTTTGAAACATCCAAGAAAAGGCGGTTTTTTCTTACACTACAAATCCCCCGCGCAAGGGGTGTTGCCTTGTTGCGCGGGGGATGATGGGGCAGGGAGTCTTCGGTGGCGGCAGCATTCCTGCCGCCACCGAAAGACTATTGATTAGTATTCGTCGTCTTCGAAGAAGTCATCGCCGAACTGGCGTGAGGGGTCACTGGGGTCTGGCTCACCTTGTTGAATGGGCTTGTCCCCCATATAGCTTTTGGTGTCTGAACCCGTGAGCAACGCAATGTCTTCGCACGGCAGTTCTTCAATCATCGGCTTGATATATATACGTTTCATAGTTTCAATATTTACTTGATTACATACTTCTTACCGTTCACGATATACATACCCTTTGGCAGACCATTCAGCGAGTTGCCTACATGCTGGCCGTTCATGTTGTAAACCTTACCAGTAGCAGGAAGTATTCTTTCTCCGTCAAGAGTGTCGATTGCAGTGGTTTCGCTGCCGTCGCCGACATCAACAATGTCATCGTCAAAGATAAACATGGTTTCGCGGGCACTGTTGACAAAGTCATAGTCGTCGATACCGTCCAGGAATTCAATCTTCAGTGTGCCGTTCAACAAGTCGTTCTGCGTACCAACCGTCGTTACTGAAGGATAGTTGGAATGGCCATTCTCGTTGTTACGGAAGTGACCGCTCGTCGTATGCTCGTCCTCCACCTCTTGCGTACACAGAATGACGCACTTGTAGGCATTCCATGTGTAGTTCTTGTTGCTAGCCAGGCGGTACCACTGGCCGGTTCCCTCCAACGTGTAATAGCAGTAGCGCGGCAGTTTCTGATCCCAGAACTGGCCGATGAACGTGTAGTAGTACTTCTTATTAGTGCCACTATGCGTCGCGTAGCCATCTTTGCTTGTTTCATGATGGAATGCCTGAATCTTATGCTCCTCGAAGGGCTTGGCGAACTTCAGTGTGGCCAGATTTGTTCCTGATCCACCAAGGTATTCCATTGTTTCGTTATTGTTGGCACAAGAGGCTGTCTGCTTGAACTTGTCGCCATAGCGCGACATCACGTATTTACCCAGGTTCTTGACGGTTATACCGCTCTGCAAGTAGGGACGGATGTAGTACGGATGGCCACCCTTGATGACAATCTTCTCGCCGGCAGCGTTCAATCCGCAATCCTCATAGCTATTTTCGGGTTCGTCTTCTGAATTGTCGATGGCCAGGTAATCATATCTACCGGAAACTTTTGGGGCTGTCGTCAGGTTTTTCGTCATGCTGAATCGAATAACATTAGTAGTACCAGAAGTGCCTGGATAGCGATCGACAGTATGCAGTGTGCGAATTTCGGGCAGGATTCTGTCGATGATGTCACCTCCGGTATCTTGTCCAACGTGTTTGATCTTGTCTGTGCCCACCGTGTTGGTATACTGCGCTGTGCTGTAGGGGACACCCAGCATCTCATAGACCTGATCCTCAGTCATGTCGAACGGAATACAGAAGGTGTACCATCCAGCCTGCACGTATTCACGATCTTTGGCATTCTGGTAGTCTGGCTCAACGTATGTGGCCTGCGACAGCGTGAACTGGTGCCAGCCCTCGTAACCACTGAAATCGTAGTCACCTGCTTTGCCGCCTTCAGGTTGGCTGGTCGTCGGGATGTTGTCACCACCGTTCACCTCGTGGTTGATGTCGTAGGTGGTTGTCCAGTCGTTCCATGTGTTATCGTTGGTGGCTTGGTTGTAGGCGCGGCGTAACTCAGAGAACGTAGGCCATAAAATCTCATCACCGTTGGCATCGACAGCACCCGTTTGCTCCTTCTTCGTATAGATTTTGTTGACATCGGTGTATCTCTTCTTCATCGTGTCATAATCAGGAGTGCCTTCGGTAGCGACAAAGGCATCCTTGTACGGGAAACGGAGCACGGTGTAGTAGTTGGTACCGTTTACGTATTTATCGCGGCAGTAAGGGAAGTCGCCACCTTGGAATCCGCCCCAACCGTAGAGCATGTTGGCAGGGAAGGCTCCCTTGTAGCACTTGGGAACATCGGTAGCCAGGATATACATATCGAATACGGGGCGGTTCTGCGGGAATACGGTCTGGTTTGCACTGAGCGATGCTCCGGCAGGTGTAGGCTCATTACCTATCTCCTTGACATTAGCCGACAGGGTATAGGTATTGGCACCGTTGTCAATCAGGTGGCCAGAGGCATCGGTGGTTGTGATGTGCTCAATATATGTGTCGAGGAATGCACCATTGCCAATATACTGGTAGTTGTAAGGGATATGGATTTCTGCGTTTGCTAACAGTTTACAGTTGTTCAATGCGTTGTCAGCTATACGCCATACGCTGTTGTCGGTAGGTAGGATAGCCCCCGTCAAACTAGTAGCCGGAGCAATGCCAAGTTGCGTGTAGCAGAGGTCGTTCTGGTAGGAGAAACCAGAGGCACTGCTCTCGCTTTTAGCGTAGGTGTGCGTTGCGTTGTCGAAACGGTAACTGCGGTTACCTTCTACGACGTTGGCACCCTCGGTGTATGTGGGCAGCGTAGCTTTGCTAAAATCCCATGACTCTATGGCAGCATAGCCGCTCAGCGCACCGCCTTGAGTGCCAGCAGCCACACCTGTAATGCAACCGTTCTCAATGGTCGTAACGAGGTGCCCGTTAGCGTCGATGCCATTTATGCGGTTAGCGATGTCTTTAGCACAGACAGGGCCGCCTATAGTCAGCGTGCTGATGCTGTAGGCACGCTCTATCAGGTTGAGGGCGTGCAGCATGGGAAGCATGCCTTCCATGCCGCCTTCCTTGTATGACTGATATACCAGGGTGCTTTTCTTGGTAGGCTCGGAGAGAACATCGTCAGACTTCACCAGAGTAGCAATACCCTGCAGGTTTTCGCATGTACCCACCTGGGGCAGACCGGCCAGCGTCGTGGCGTAGTTGTATGGCATGGCGATGTCCTTCACGCTACTATTAGAGAAGCTTGTCCATGTTTCGTTGCTGACGGGATTTTCGCCAGAATCAGCAAACGAAGCATGCGTCAGGTCGATGTACGGGTTGGTGAAATCGCTGAGTGAAGTGGTAGATCCGCTTTGTATGATATCCTCGCTGTCCAGCGTTCCTGCAATTGATATAATGTTAGCATCCTTCAGCAGCTGAGGCATGTAGCCATAGGCATATCCAAGGCGACCTGTTGTTCGCAGGTAGGTCAACGTTGCAGTTTTGTTAATCTGTCCGTAACCACTGCCATACTGATAACTTTCGCCATCAAAGTAAGCCTGTGTTGCATACGGTGAAGCAGTACCTTTGTATGTAGAAACGGCATAAGTGTTGGCATTGTACTTATAATATTTGTGGGAGTCTGTACTCTTATAAGCGGAAGTTGCTGTGCCGTCATCTTCCTTTGTGAAGTCATTGTCGTAAATGATACCGTTGCGGGTTACTGTAGCTGCCGTTGTATTCTGCGGTATTACCAAGTGGTAAGTATTCAGCTCGCTGAAATCTACTCCTAACTTGCTGATGTTAATCCACGTCAGGTCCACGCAACCGACTCCACCACCTCCATTGGCACCATTGACGAATGTTTGCAGTCCCGACAGGAACGACGGAGTTACCTCGGGATACTGGTGCTGATCAGAGCCAACTGTAGTGTTAGCATAACGCGGGAGGAAGGTAATACAACTCTGGCTATTGATGAGGTCAGGCGCATTAGCCTCCAGATTGCCCACGGTTCCGTTGGTGGCGTAGATGTTCATATTCTTGACTTCAGTCGTCTTCGTGGTATAGTAAGCTACGCACTCATAACCGTCATCCACCAAAGCCTTAACATCTGCGATTTTACCAGCCTCAGTATTTATTGTTCCTGGCAGCACGATGGCAACACTGGTGGGAATAGTGCTGCTCGTGATGTTGGTGATGATCACGCCTTCGGCGAAAGTGCAATCTGATAGATCAAGCAGCTTCAGTCCAGTGAGACTGGTCTGGATATAGGTGATATCTTCAGCGGTCAGCGTACCGGTGACGTGCAGGCGCTCGATGTTGGCAACGGTGTTGTTTTCATCAGGATCCTGAGCTTCGTTGTACGTCTCTAACGCTGCGGGTACTGTTGAATTCAATAAATTTCCTGCTGCGCTAATCTCCACGTGGGAGGGTTCGATAGCTGTCAAGGTGTATTTCTTGCTGTTATCAGCAATTTCTGACAATTTCGGAACAATGCGGTCGGTGGTAAACTCCGTCGACGATGCGGTGGTAATGGTCAGACCGCTATAGTCGCCGCCTTCATCACGTGTCACCTCCACAGTACCTATGCGGTTAGTGATGTTCTCAGCCGTTATGGCATCACTTCCGCTGTCTGACATACCGTTCAATTTGATGCCGTTGATGTTCAGCGACGTCAGGCTGTTGGTATTTGATGCATTAACGCTCTTTGCCGTCAGCTGCGTGAAGTCGAAGCTGGTGGCATTGGTACCGCTGACATTCAGCGTACCTCCGATGTTGGCCAAGTCCACCTCTAGGTCGCTTGTCAGGCTGGTATTCGTCGAGTTAGTATTCGACAGGTCGACGTCGCCGCCGACGGTGGTGTGACCCAAGCTGACGGTAGCCAGACCGTTGATGCCGTGAGCATCTACAGCTGCCACGGTAGCCTCGTTCATCTGGAAATTAGTAAGACCGGCACAGCGCGACACATCGATAGTAACGTTGCTATTATTGGTATAGCTGAGATCCAGATTTGTCAGGTTGTCGTTGTCGAATATGAATGGAGTAGCCGTATTTATAGCTTGGTCTTCATCATCTTCATCGTCAGCATTTGTATCTACTGATTTGCAGACGCCGGTACCCACGGCAATAGTGACTGACTTGATACTGCTTGCGGCATTATTGATGGCAGCAAGTAAGTTGTCGCCGAACTTGCTGTAGACAGGGTTGTTACCGTAATGACCGGACACTACTCTTATCGAAGTAGTTCCCGAACGTACGATGCGTGAATCGTTCAATGCAGTGTGAAGGTATGCATAGTCGTTCAGCTCCAGAATGTCCAGCCGCTTGTGGTCTGTGCCGGTATAGGAGTAAACGGCGGCTATGCTGCCTTTATTGGGATTGGCAGCAAATACGGCCATCATATCGCCCGTCCAGTCATTAGGTAGGATGATACGGTAAGGCAAGTTGTCTGTTACCTTATAATTCGCTAACACGGCAGGAGTGATGTTCGCACCGCTGAGGTCGAGGTAGCGGTATTGCATGGGTCTTGCGTGTTCAGGGTCTGAACCCCAGAAGTTCACGTCGTCGTCGTTCAAGGCTACTGTGCTTTCTACTATCATGTACCAGGCATTGCGCAGTCCTGCTTGTTCGTCAAAAGCCTTTGACAGTCCGCCGGGCTTGTTCACCCATACATAGTCGGCCACTATTTGGTCTTTATCCTGTGTGCCGCTGAAAGGTGCATAGATATATTTAAGATTGGCATGAGTCTTCATGGCATCCGTAACGGAGGACTTCGTGTCTGATGCCTTCTTAGGCAACACCAGTGCTTCCAGCGTTGAGGGCAATGCCAAACTTCCGATATTGGTGCCAGCGTCAGCCTCAAGGCTTAGGTATTTCAGTCCCGTCAATGAGCCAAAGGCGGTCATCTGCTCTGTAGATAGTGTTCCGCCAGTGATAGTGATGCTGGTGGGCGTAACGTCAGCTTCGGCCAGTTCTGAAAGTTTGGTATCGAGTTGGCTGGCTGTGCAGGAAACGACTGGATTTACAACATTAGTCGTACCACCGCTGACACGAGCAGCCACTTCAGAAGTCAGACAGACGACGGTGGTGCCGCTGTTTACCGTGATGGTATTGCTGCCAGTGCTTTCGGTTGTGATGCTGGTCAGGTCAAGTTTCTTGTCTGCTGGCAATACAGAGGTAAGGTCAATGGCTCCTACCTCGTTCACAATCTTCAGCTTCGTGTAGTCGGACTTGATGTCGGTCAGCACGGCAATATCGCCAACTGCAGTGTAAAGCGCGGCATTGATGGTCGTGCCGGAAACAGAGAATTTGTTTACCGCAGCTGACTGGTTATAGTTCCATCGGTTGCAAACAATCAGACCGTCGGGGTTGTTGGCAAATGAAGCCGGAACAATGATGTTTTTGAATGTGAGAGGAGTGGGAGAAGATGCGTCTGCTATAGGCAAATAATAGCTTGTGACGGTCCCGCTTGTTTGCGAAGCTATGTTGACGGAGGCTTCGCTGAGGTCAAGCAGGGGAATGGATTTGTAATTGTCACTCAGGCTTGCGAGGGGTGAATCGGCTCCGCCAGAAAGCGTAACGCCAGTTCCTGTTTTGACAACGACCTTTGTAACGCCTGTGATGTCACATGGCATTACCCAATTTACCCAATCTGTATGATCTTCCTTTACTAATGGTTTGTCATTGGCATCTTTGAATGTCAATGTCAGCGTTTGGTTAGGACTAGTACCAGTAAGTTCCCAATCGGAATTTCCGCTTGCGCCGAACTTACCACTTGTAGCTGGATCCGGATCTTGTGCCCACGCCCCTATCGAGACGCAGAGCATCGAAATGATAAAGAATAAATACTTTTTCATTGTTACGAAATTTTTAATATTATTAGTTCCTTCTATATTCCAATCTTACCGAAGTTGTCGTTTTGGTTGCTTAATACTGTAGTTATATACGCAGTTTATTGTGTTCAGCGTGCAAAGTTACATATTATATACAAATTAAACAAATAATTGTATCGATAAATTTGTTTTTGTTAGCAATAATTAACAGTAGGTGTTAATGTCTTGATTTATATCAAGGCGGAGGTGCTTGCTGTATTGTTGTTTTCTGAGGCAGAGATTGGCTATTCCTTTTTTTTTTGTCCTCTCCCTCTATATTCCCTTACAG
>JAEEGF012093213.1_pt1 | contig 13381 bp, 13 predicted proteins | sample 9134171 | NCBI WGS metagenome assembly JAEEGF01 (sample SAMN16246542, study PRJNA631951) | gut metagenome | biome: gut microbiome; feature: rumen; material: AP-attached | host: Bos | place: Iran: Karaj | collected 2018-10
GTCACATTGATTTCAAACGTCACGTCACGCGCTGCCGATGCCTCCGCGCCCAAAAGCATGACCAGTCCGAAGACCAGCGTTTTTATTTCTTGCAATTGTTTCATGCTACAAAGGTACAAATATTTTCCACAACTCCGTAGCCTGTGAAAAACGAAGCGGCGTTTCAAAAAGCAAAGGCGGCGTCTCGGTTTTCCAAGACGCCGCTTCTAAAGTCTGAGGTAGGACGTACGTAAGTAAGTCCGAAAGTAGTGAAGCGAAGGTAACTATGAAATCGCCTGAAACTATTTCATAGCTTTTATCACTGCCACGATGTCGGCCGAGTCCACCGTGCCGTCTTTGTTCACATCGGCGGGATCGGGTGTCTTGTATCTTATATACACGGCCCTGCCTGTGACATCCTCGCCAGTAGTGTTGCACACGGTGTGCTTGTCGGCATCCCATGTGGCACCGTCAGGACTGGATATGCGAATGCCGTTATTAAGTTGCATATTGGCCCAGTAGCCTATGCTGGGATATCCGTTACGGCCGGTCACTTCCAATGTGGCATTATCGTTGACAATCAAGTTGGTGTAGTATCTTGTATTGCCTGCCCTTGCTCTCCAGAAACCGTCCATACCGTAGGAGTCGGTGCCATCGGCTACTACCCAGACATTACCGCCAATGGTCAATGAACTGGCTTGGGATGAACTAATGCTAATACCCGTATAGCCACTGACAATCAGACGTGCACTGCCGGTGATGGTCGTATTGTTATTCAGCATGATGCCGTCACATCCGGAAAGGCCGTTGACGTAACTTGTCTCATCCACATTGATGGTCAACCCGTCAATCTCGCTGTAGATGCCGGCACCGTAGCCAGTGGTAGCATCTGTCGAAGTTCCCTTGCCATAGATGCGAGCGCCTCCGGCCAGTCCACCGATTTCCAGGGTTTTGGTTGTGGGATCATACGACACAAATGTACGGCGGTCACGAAAAACGTCATCCTTGTTCAGATAGGTCACCTGGATGCCGCCGACCCACAGGTTATAAGTCTTCGAGGCATACTCCGCCGATGTTAAATAGCCGGAACGGTCGTTTTGGCCGTCAATCAGGGCTACTGTGCAACTTGTTGCCATGTCGAAATATTTCGTACCGTTGCCACCGACGAGTTTATGACATCCCAGAAACATATCGATTGACGACCCGGGCGTTATGTTCTCCATATTCCAGCCGTCACCGACGCATATTGTGACCAAATTGTAGCAACCGTAGAACATCTGATATGTGTTCTTTACTTTAGCCGTGTTGAAATGCGACAGGTCAAGGCTTCTCAGCTCCATGCAAAAGTTGAACATATCGCTCATGTGCGTCACTTCGCTGGTGTTGAGGTATTCCATGCCGGTGATGGTTGTCAAAGTTCTCATTCCACTGAACCAACTCTTAGTAACCGTAGGCCGTGCACCGGCAAACGAGGGGTCAAACACGACGGTGGTAATGTTATTGGCAATGGAACTCCACCCAGGTGACTCATATTCCTTGTTCAATGAGTACTTTGTGCCATACCGTGACGATTTTTTCTGGTCATAGTAGAACGTCAACTTGGAAGTGCCGTCGTAAACGGTATAAGCCTCCTGGGCCATGGTCTTGGTAAGACCTAACAGGGTGCAGAGCACCGAAATAATGAATAAACGTTTCATTGTTCTTTGTTTTAGATTAATATATGGTGCAAAGATAGGAATTTTTCAATGAAAAATTAATGATTAAGAATGAAAAATGTAAGGGCGCGAGGGGAATGAATAATTAACAATGAAGAATTAAAAATGAACACTGAAATCAGAAGCGGCGTTTCAAAATTTTGAAACGCCGCTTCTGTTGCCCGAAGTCCCACTTCTGAGTGCCGAAATCCGGGCTCTTTCTCCGAAAAGTCAACGGTGTGGTATTGGTATCCTGATTTATTTCTTGTGCGGTGGCTGTTTCGTGTGGTCGGGGTTGAACATCTTGCGCAACATGAAGCGGTCGAATTTCATGTCGGCCCGTATGACACGGAGCAGTTTGTTGGCCGAAATCTGTTTGAGAATCTTTTTGTGGTATTCTTTTTCGATGCTGACTTTCTTTGCCCGCAGGTCTTGTATTTGTTCGAGGATGTCGCGGCTGTCGTTCTCGGAAAGCTCGGCGTCATCTATGCGTTTGAGAAGCTGTCCTATTTTGTAGTCGTTTTGTCTCAGCTTGCTTTTCATCTCGTGGAGGAGGGGGCAGACGTAGTTGGTTTCGACGACGGTGAGGTTCGCATTGCGTGTGATGAATTCGTCGGATTTTTTCATGTATTCCCATGGGGAGAATGCGGGCCGGCGCTCGCCTTGCTGTTGTACCTGGTGTTTTTGCCAGTTGCAAGTCTTGTCTTTGGCGGGTTGCTCGTCCTGTGCGCTTGCTGGGAGCAGGAGGATGAGCGGTGTAATGAGGGTTAGAAGTAGATGTTTCATTGTTGTATAGTTTATTGAGGTTAGTTTCCGTTCTTATTCGCCCGTGGTGGCGTAGGCGTAGATGTCTTGTGCGTCGAGCATGGTAAAATCACACACTTCGTTGACGTATTCGTCAATGTCGTCGTCGGTGAACTGTACGGCGGCGACGGGTTGGCGCTCGGCGAAGTAGTGCTGTTGGTATTCGTAGACTTTGACGCCGAAAGCGAGGCCGCAGATGGTGGCGGCGAGGTAGAGATAAGGTTTGATGCGTGTGAAGAGGGTGACCTTTTCAATCTTGTACGTGACAGTGGGCACGGCCTGTTCTGCCTTCTGCGGCAGGCTGGCCATGATGCGTGCGGCGGCGCCCTCAAAGTAGCCTTCGGGCACTTTGAAGGGACTGCGTCCTGTTGCGTCGTCTGTCAGATGGATGTTCCTCATGATATTTTTCTTGGTATAATTTAGACGGAGGGTAATATTGAAGGTTTAATCGCGGTCGTTAAAATATTTCTCTATTTTCTCCACGGCGAAGTGGTAGGAGGCTTTGAGGGCGCCGACACTGGTGTCGAGGATTTCGCTCATCTCTTCGTACTTCATGTTTTGGAAGTATTTCATGTTGAAGACAAGGCGTTGCTTCTCGGGCAGCGTCTGTATGGCCTGCTGGAGCATGATGTCGGTTTCGTCGCCGTCGAAGTAGGGGTCGCTCTCGAGACGGTTGGCTAGGTCGGCCTCGGGGTCGTCGAGGGTGACGGTGTCGTGGCGCCGCTGCAGGAAGGTGAGGCTTTCGTTGACGGCGATACGGTAAAGCCAGGTGCTGAGCTTGGCATCGCCGCGGAAGTTGTCGAAGTTGGTCCACGCCTTGATGAACGTGTTCTGGAGCACGTCGTTGGCATCGTCGTGATCGGTGACGATGTGGCGGATTTGCCAGTAGAGCTGCGAGGTGTACTTGCGCACCAGCAGTTCGAAGGCTTCGCGTTGCTGTCCCGGCTGTTTGAGCCGCTCCATAATGTCGTTGTCGGTAATGCGTGCCATTTTAGAATTTATGGAGTTGTTCGACGAGCGGCTGGTCGTAGCCGTAGATGTCGGGGTAGTATGTCAGTGCTGTGCCTCCGGGTGTGGGGTAGCAGGTGTGGTAGATGATGTTGACAGGCACGTGGGGACTGAGCTTGCAACTGTTGAGGGTGGCGAGACGCTCCTCGGCCAGGAGGGTTTTGCCCTGATGGCTCAGCGGCTGGCGTCCCACGGTGTAGCGTAGGCGGTCGAGGTAGATGCTGTCTTTGCCTGGCAACAGGAGCGTAGCCAGTTCCATGGGTCGTTCCACACGGATGCAGCCGTGGCTCACGCAGCGCCAGTTGCGGTCGAAAGCACCGCGGTTGTTTGTGTCGTGAAGGTAGATGGCGTGGCTGTTGGGGAAGCGGAATATCATTCGTCCCAGGGCGTTGCCTTCGCCTCGCTGTTGCCGCACGCTGTAGTTGCCGCTGCTCAGGGCGTCGGATGTCAGACTGCCGGGGTAAACCACGCTGCCGCTCTTGCGGTCGACAATCTCGTAGCGATGCCGGTAAAAGTAATCGGCATTACCGGCGTGGTTGGCCACTTCTTTCTTGATGATGCTTTGCGGGATGTTCCAGTAGGGATTGAGTTCGATGTGGCTGAGACGTCCCGAGAGGAGCGGTGTCTTGTGGCTGGTGCTGCCGCAGCATATTTTCATGACAGTGACGTGGCCGCTGTCATCGTAGGCCGCCAGTTCTTGCGAGGGCAGATTGACCACCACGCGACGTCCTCTTTCAGGCGGCAGGGGCGTGTGCCATCGTGCCCGTTCCAGATTGGCTTCAAGCGTCTTTCGGTGCTCGGCCGACGGTTGTTGTGCCAACGCCTCGCTGTAACGGGCGTAGAGGGGGTTGTCGGGTTGCGTGTTGGCAATGAAAGGGGTGAGCCCGTGTCTGATACTGCGGGCAGCGCGGTGGAAATAGTCGGCGTTGCAATATTCTGCCGGCATGTCGAAGAGCGTGTCGAAGCGTTTGCCCGTGGTGTCGCCTTCGGTGGGCGACAGGTGGTTGAGAAATTGGCGTGGGCTGACGAATCCGAAGCGTTGGCCGCTGACGTAGCGCAGGTAACCTCGGGTGAGGTAATACTCCAGTATGGCGAAGGTGCGGCTGGCCGTGTGTTTGTCGTCGAAGTCGAGCGCACGCAGCCGGCGCAGGTTTTCGCGTATCTGGGGCAGGTAGAATTTCTTTTCCGGCAGTCCTGTGCGCACCACGTCGTCTGCCCATTTCATCATGGTGTCGCCGCGCAGGTCTGTGCCGCTGCGGTCAATCCACAGGTAGGGTTTCCGTTGCGCGTAGTAGTCGTCTGTCAGGCGGTCAGCGTCGCACAGGGTGCTTACGGTGGTTTGCAAGGAATCAATGAAATGACGGATACGTGTATTGCTTACCACATATCCGTCATCGTGCCATTGTTTCAGGCTTTTGTATGAAATGTTTCTGTAAGGGTGTTCGCCAGTGTTGCCGTTGCAAGCGGCCAGCAACGTCACCAGAAGGATGAGGAGCGCTCCGGAAAGGTTCTTCATGGCGCTTCTGATGCTACGGTGCCTTAACGCAGGGAAATTTTGCGGGCTACTTTGCCGACTTTAAGGATATAGACGCCTTTGGGCAGGCCGAGCGCGATGGTTTTGTCCTCACCGTCGATGCGGTAGGTTGCCACACATTCGCCCGTCACGCTGTAAACGTACATCGTCTGCTTGGCGGCACCCGTGACGCGCACGTTGCTGCCGTTGACATAAATCCTCACTTCCTGCGTCTCTACCTGTTCCAACTGGTTCTCTGACAGGCCCCACACGCTTTCGGCGCGAAGGGGTGCTGCTACGAGCATCAGGGCCAGGGAGGCGAGTACGATGTGTTTCGTTATTTTCATTGCAGTTTATTCTTTGGGTACAAAAGTAGAGAGTTTTTTCAATACCAACAAATTTTTCCGCGACAAAATGCAATAAATTTTGATTTTTTTCGTATTGCCCCCGTTTTAATTATGTATTAAAGGTATAAACATGCGTTTCCTTAGGCTGGAATCCCATGTTCCGGTAGAGGGTGTTGGCTTCGGTGCGGGTGGGGCGGGACGTGAGCATCAGGGTGCCGCCTCCGTGTGTCTTGGCGTAGCCGATGGCGTGTTCCATGAGGCGGTGTCCCAGTCTGCGGCCGCGACAGGCGGTGTCGACCACAACGTCCTCGATCCACCATTTTTGCCCCGTGGGGCATGGATAACTGGCCAGCGTGAGCATGCCGGCGATGCTGTCCTCTGCTGTGAGCAGGAAGAGATGGGAACGGGCGACAATAGCCTGGAGTTCAGTCAAAGTCAGCTCTTTGGCGTGTGACGAGAGTTGGGGTAACAAGCGGTTGACAGCAGCGAGGGTGTCGGGCGTGGCCGACGTGATTTCTGTAATCTGTATTTCAGTCATAATCCAAAGTAGGATTCCAGATAGAGGGCGATGGCGGCGCAGGCTTCGGCGTCGGCCAGGGCGTGGTGGTGGCGTGTGAGGTCGTAACCGCAGGCTGCGGCTACGGTGTGCAGCTGGTGGTCGGGCAAGGCGCGGCCGAAGGCGCGCCGCGAGGCCCGCAGTGTGTCGTGGAAGCGGTAGCCGGGCCATTCCATGCCGTATGTTTCAAGGGCTGCGCGCAGGCAGCCTTCGTCGAAGCGGGCGTTGTGGGCGAACAGGGGCAAACCTCCGATGCGCGGGGCCACTTGGGCCCATGCGTCGGCGAAACAGGGGGCCTGGCATGTGTCCTGAAGCGTCAGGCCGTGCACGTGTGTGCAGCGGCGGGTGTAGTATTCCGGTTCGGGACATACCAGCGTATAGATACGGTCGGTTACCTGGCCGTTGCGCACCACCACCGCACCGATGCTGCAGATGCTGCTCGGGCAAAAGTTGGCAGTCTCAAAATCTATTGCTGCGAAGTCCATGGCCGGAGGTTGAATATCATAGTGCAAATTTACATTTTTCTTTCCGTTGCACGCTCCCCGGGGCTGCCAAATGTGTGTGGCCGTGCTCCCGGGTGCAAGATGTGGCGTCCTTGCGAGGATTGACATTTCGGGGAACCGGGGGCGGATTTCGGCGTTCAGAAGTGGGACTTTGGGCCGTAGAAACGCCGCTTCAAAATTTTGAAACGGCGTTTCTGTTTCGGCGTATTTGAAGTCCGACGGAAATCAACGGGTTGCGAAATGTCTGGCTCCGGGGTAAAATGTTTTGACATGTCCGGCCCGTTTCACTACTTGGAGTCCTGTCTTCATTCCTTCGGCTTTAGGGTTTCACTCATCTTGATACATGTATGTATGGAAGGTGACGAAGAGAGCAACTGAGGGCTTCTCCACGTAGAAGGATGGGTATGAGATACCATCTATGGGGTTTGAAAAGGTGTTTAATAAAGAGTATCGTTTGAAAAACGAAGGAATAAGGTAACGGATGATACTTGCGATATACGTAGATATGCGATATGAGCAGTTCGCGCCTTATATCGCGTTTGGTTTGTGTCTTGGAAATAGTGACACCGTGACGGTGGAGAAATGTGGCTTGAGGATATACGATGCAGGTCCAGTCGTTGCGCCGGAGACGCATAGATAGGTCGTATTCTTCATGATAAAGGAAAATGTTCGTGTCGAAGCCACCGATAGCCCAAAATTTTTCGGCCGGGAATAACATAAAGCTGCCGTTGATTTGATGAACCTTGAAGGGTACGTCGGGCATGATGTCGCGTGAAGGATATTTTTGGGGATTGAGTTTTTCGAAAAGGGTGAAGCCAAACAGTTCGTGCCGGATGCCCGGGTGATGTCGGAAAGAACGGGAATGACGGCCTTCAGGTTTTGTCTGCCGAGGTGTGATGCAGCCTGTATCAGGATGTTTTTTAAGGTATGTAAGCAGTGGCGTAATACAGTCTTCAGTTAATTCAACATCACTGTTTAGAAAGCAGAGATATTGTCCACGAGCTATGTGGGCTCCCAACTGATTGCCTAAACCAAAGCCAGAGTTGATATGGCAATGAGTTACGTGGCAGTCGTCTGAAGCGAGAGTGTCCAACTGGGCTGCTTCAGTGGCATGGCTACCATTGTCAATGATGATGATTTCATAACTATGAGGCTCAATATATTTGCGAATGCTTTTGACACATTGTGATGTTAGCATACTGCTGTTGTGGTCGAGAATGATAAATGAAACCATTGTTCAGTCTTGCCCGCAGTTTCCTTTCAGGCCTAAAGTTAAAATGTTGACATAAGAAAAGCGTGGAAACTATTTGCAATATTATTGATACGAGACTCTGGACTTCCTGCAATGATAACAAGCAATACCCTGCGCCTCAAAAGATATATTCGGATGGGAACAGCCAGAGACGTGAGCATTTTGCCTATTATCCTAATTGTTTGGGAATTTTCCGGATTCCGTGTCAACGTCAAAACGCTTTCTTTATTCAATAAGATGTGATAGCAGGCAGTTGGCCTAATAACAATGCAAAGTTACGGTTTATTTATGAATAAAGAGGATAAGAAGAAATAAAATTAAAGTTCAATCTTCATCCCTTCGTCGGCACTGACGGTATCAGGGAACACTTCGCGGGCCTGTTCGAGGAGCTCGTTCTCGTCGGGATAGTGAGCAGAGTAATGCCCTATGAGGAGCTTTCGGGCGTGACAGGCTTTGGCGAGCATGGCGGCCTGCCGGGCTGTGCTGTGGTGGTATTTTTCGGCGCGGTCCTGCCGGTCGTCGCCGTAGGTGGCCTCGTGGTAGAGCAGGGTGACGCCTTCGAGCAGCGGGATGAGGTCGGGTTTGTAAGCGGTGTCGGAACAGTAGGCGTAGCTGCGCGTCGGATCGGCAGACCGTGTGAGCCGGCTGTTGGGGATGACGGTGCCGTCGGGCAAGGTCCAGTCGGCGCCGTTCTTGATATTGTTGAGTTGGCTGACGGGAATGCCGTAATAGTCGGTCACGTCACGGCGGATGTGCGGCAGTGTGGGCTTCTCGCGGAAGAGGAATCCGCAACTGGGTACGCGGTGGTCAAGGGGAAGGGTGTGGATGCTGACGGAACGGTCGTCGTAGATGCACTGGTGGAGAGTGGTGTCGAGAGGATGAAAGACGACGCGGTATTCAAGGCCTTGGCAGAAGTAGTCGAGCTGGCGGTGGAAGAGGTCGTCGTAGTCTGCAGGGGCATAAATATGGAGATCGGCGGTGCGGCCGAGAAGTCCGAAGGAGGAGATGAGTCCGATGAGTCCGAGGCAGTGGTCGCCGTGGAGGTGGGAAATGAAAATGTTGCGCAGGTTCATAAAGCGCAACCGGTGGTAGCGCATCTGGAGTTGAGTGCCTTCGCCGCAGTCAACGAGGGAAAGCTTGTCGCGCACGTTGACGATTTGCGCCGACGGGTTATGACGGGTGGTGGGCACGGCACTGCCGCAACCGAGGATGTGTATTTCGAACTTTTCCATACCTTATATATTATATATAGAAGAACGGGCCGGGTCTCATGTGGGACCCGACCCGTTCTATGATGTGTGGCGTTCAGACGCCTTGGTTTTTATTCAACTGCGGGAGCTTCGGTGGCTGGTTCTTCAGCCTTGGGCTCTTCAGCTACGGGAGTCTCTTCCACGGGCTTTTCAGCTACGGGAGCTTCTTCCGCGGGAGTTTCCTTCTTTTTCTTAGTGGTAGCTTTCTTCGTGGTCTTCTTGGCAGCAGGCTTCTCAGCCGTGTCTTCCATTTGAGCCTTCAGTTTTGCCAGTGCATCGAGGTCACCGAGAGAAGTCGTTGCGGCCTGATTCTGGATGGCGGGGATTTCGCTGGCGGGCTGCTGCTTCTTAGGAGCGGCTTCCTTGGCGGCCTTACGCTCAGCGCGCTGCTCGTCTTCGAACGTGCGGCTGTGCGAAAGGATGATTCGGCGGGTCACTTTGTTGAATTCAAGTACCTTGAAGGGCAGTTTCTCGTTGAGTTGAGCCTTGGTCTTGTCTTCCTTGATGAGGTGTTTTGGGGTGGCGAAACCGTCGATGCCGTATTCGAGCTGGATAACGTCGCCGTTCTCGTGCTCTTCAATGATGGTGCCTTCGTGGATGGAACCAACGGTGAATACAGTTTCAAATACGTCCCAGGGATTTTCTTCGGTCTGCTTGTGGCCGAGGCTGAGACGACGGTTGTCCTTGTCTATTTCAAGAACTACTACGTCGATATCGGCACCGATCTGAGTAACCTCGGAGGGATGCTTTACCTTCTTGGTCCAGCTGAGGTCGCTGATGTGGATGAGGCCGTCAACGCCTTCTTCCAGTTCAACGAATACGCCGAAGTTGGTGAAGTTGCGTACCTTGGCGGTGTGCTTGCTGCCGACGGGATAGTTAGCTTCGATGTTCTGCCAGGGATCTTCCTTGAGCTGCTTGATACCAAGCGACATTTTGCGTTCTTCGCGGTCGAGGGTGAGCACTACGGCTTCAATTTCGTCGCCTACCTTGAGGAAGTCCTGAGCGCTGCGCAGGTGGCTGCTCCAGCTCATTTCGCTGACGTGGATGAGGCCTTCAACGCCCGGGGCCACTTCTACGAATGCACCGTAGTCGGTCATAACGACTACCTTGCCCTTAATCTTGTCGCCCACCTTGATGTTCTCGTCGAGAGCTTCCCAAGGATGCGGGGTAAGCTGCTTCAGACCGAGAGCGATGCGCTTCTTTTCGTCGTCAAAGTCGAGGATAACCACGTTGAGTTTCTGGTCGAGTTCGACGATTTCTTTAGGATCGTTCACGCGGCCCCAGCTGAGGTCGGTGATGTGGATAAGGCCGTCCACACCGCCCAGGTCGATGAATACGCCGTAGGTGGTGATGTTCTTAACGGTACCTTCGAGTACCTGGCCCTTTTCAAGCTTGCCGATGATTTCCTTCTTTTGGGCTTCGAGTTCGGCTTCGATGAGAGCCTTGTGGCTAACGACCACGTTTTTGTATTCCTGATTGATTTTGATGACTTGGAATTCCATCGTCTTGCCTACGAAGATGTCGTAGTCGCGGATGGGCTTCACGTCAATCTGGCTGCCCGGCAGGAAGGCTTCGATGCCGAATACGTCGACAATCATGCCGCCTTTCGTGCGGTACTTGATGAAGCCTTTGACGATTTCCTTCGTCTCAAGGGCGTTATTGATGCGGTCCCAACCCTGCTTGGCGCGGGCTTTCTTGTGCGACAGCAGGAGCTGGCCCTTCTTGTCTTCTTCTTTTTCGATGTAAACTTCCACCTTGTCGCCAACGGCGAGGTCGGGGTTGTAGCGGAATTCGCTTGAGCTGATGATACCATCGCTCTTGTAGCCTATGTCAACGAGTACTTCGCGCTTGTTGATGGCGATGACGGTGCCTTCCACCACTTCGTGTTCTTGCACTTGGTTAAGCGTTTCGCCGTAGGCTTTGTCGGTCTCTTCTTTCTGCTGGCCGGTTTCAACAGTGCCCTGTTCAAAGGCTTCCCAATCGAAGTCTTCCAGAGGCATCACATTTTTCAAATCATTCATGACTTGTCGTTAAATGGTTACTTTAAAGGGTTAAACATATGCCCCGAAGGGCGTTAATCGGGCGCAAATTTACGACTAAAATTTGATATAACGCAAAGTCTCCGTATCTTTTTCGTCAGAAAAATGTGTGTTTCTGCAGAAATGTGTAATTTTGTCGCAGAAATAATTCCATTTGACATGAGACAGACTCGAATTTTTCCATTTATCGCATTGGCCCTCATTTTCGTGTTTGGTGCCTGTGAACACAAACCCGTGGCGTCGGAGGACAGTTTTCCTGCCGACACCATTGATACCGTGGCTGTAGATACGCTGCCCGTTGACCATGCTTTCTATGGCGTCGCCGGTGATTTCGGCATGAGTTCTTTCGTGCTCATCACCGACCAGGGCGACACCATTGAGGTGACACGCACGGCCGACGACGGCACCGAAGGAGTCATCTATGGCGACGCGCAACCAGGAGAACGCTATTATCTTTTGGCCACCCCCGACAAACAGTCGCTCGTGGCCGCCATCAATCTGACACAACTGAACCGCTTTGTCACTGACTACATCATTGTAAACGGGCGTCTGGTGTTCCATCCCGAGAATGGGGCCGACACCGTGACCATTGACGATGTGACCGATGAGCGTTTGCTGTATCATACGTCAAGCGGTGAACGGAAGGTGATGTATGCAGGATAATTAATTAAAGGCGGCGTTTCGTTTTTTCGAGACGCCGCTTCTGATTTTTGAAGTCCCACTTCTGATTTTTGAGGCGCCGTTTCGTTCTTTCCAAAAGCGAGAGAGGAAAACGTAACTGTGTTTTCGTTTCAACTAAGTGCTTCCTCATTGGCTGCCAATCGGTATTTTTTCCGTAATTTTGCGGGGAAATACTCCGAACGATGGCATTACAAGGAAAAATAGACTGTTTCCTGCTCCACGCAGATGAGCAGGACACCCTGAAGACATTGAAGGGGCTGGCCGGACAGCCCGGAATCCGTCATATCTATCTGGTGTGTGCCCCCGGCACGGCGTTTGGGTCGCTGTTGCCCAACGTGTCGCTGTTGCCCGTGGACAATGCCGCGTCGTCGTCGGCCTACGTGGCCATGGCGTCGGTGGCCGAGGCGCCTTATGTGGTGCTCAGTCTCAAGAGTACGCCGCTCACGGTGGGACCGAGAGCGTTGCAACGGCTCTGTGACGTCTTGGAAGACGGCTGGGCCGTCTGGGCCTATGCCGACCACTATTCGGTGGAGCAGGGTGAGGCACGTCCGCATCCGCTCATCGACTATCAGGAGGGCGCCCTGCGCAACGATTTCGATTTCGGTTCACTGCTGATGCTGCGCACCGGTGTTTTGAAACGTTATGCCGCGTCCGCCCCTGCCACGTGGCAGTATGGCGGCCTCTATGACCTGCGCCTGTTCTGCAGTCGCGAGGGGCGCCTGTTCCATCTCAACGAGATGCTCTACACCGAGGAGGAAAGCGACCTGCGCAAGAGTGGTGAGCGGCAGTTCGACTACGTCAATCCGGCCCAGCGTGCGGTGCAGGTGGAGATGGAGCAGATATGTACCGCCCATCTCAAAGCCGTGGGCGGCTGGCTGGCTCCCGACGAACTGGACGACATCGATTTCAGCGGGGGAGACTTCCCTGTGGAGGCTTCTGTCATCATTCCCGTGCGCAACCGCGAGCGTACCGTTGCCGATGCCATCCGCAGCGTGCTCGACCAGAAAGCTTCGTTCCCGTTCAACGTGATCGTGGTGGACAACCATTCCACTGACGGCACGACGGAGCAGATTGACCGCTTCCGCGACGATGCCCGTGTGGTGCACCTCATCCCCGGACGCACCGATCTGGGCATCGGAGGCTGCTGGGACTATGCCGTGTGCAGCCCTCACTGCGGACGCTTCGCCGTGCAGCTCGACAGCGACGACCTTTACAGCGGCCCCGACACGTTGCAGCGCATTGTGGACGCTTTCCACGAACAACGTGCGGCCATGGTCATAGGCAGTTACAAACTGGTGGACTTCCAACTCAACACATTGCCGCCGGGTGTCATCGATCACCGCGAGTGGACCGACGACAATGGACGTAACAACGCCCTGCGCATCAATGGGCTCGGTGCACCGCGGGCTTTCTATACGCCACTGCTGCGCCGCCTCGGCTTCCCCAATACCAGTTACGGCGAAGACTATGCCCTCGGTCTTCGTATCTCGCGCAACTGGCGTATCGGACGCATCTACGACGTGCTCTATCTGTGCCGCCGGTGGGAAGGTAATTCCGATGCCGCGCTGTCCATTGAGAAACAAAACAAGAACAACCTTTATAAAGACCGTCTGCGCACACTCGAGCTGCGCGCCCGCCGCCAACTGGTGAGCCAGTGGCACCACGGGGTGGACGAGCGGGAAGTGACGCGTTTTTTTGAACGTCAGCTGGCGGTGTGGCCCGACGTGCGCCAGCGGTTCGACGACCTGAAACGGG
>JAEEGF010689556.1_pt1 | contig 13380 bp, 9 predicted proteins | sample 9134171 | NCBI WGS metagenome assembly JAEEGF01 (sample SAMN16246542, study PRJNA631951) | gut metagenome | biome: gut microbiome; feature: rumen; material: AP-attached | host: Bos | place: Iran: Karaj | collected 2018-10
TATTCGCTGAATATCACAGTTTCATCGGCTTAAACACATTTTTCCGGTACCTGACGGTTCATACATCCGGAACATTTCTTAAACAGAAAGAAGGTTTTATCATCTCTCACGTCACATTAAAAGCAACTTTTATTTAAATATTGTTTGTTTTTATATATCATATACTGAAAATAAGTAATGGCAAACGGTTAATTCAGTATCGGGATTTCCGGCATTTCATGAAAATAACTTTCAGTTAATGCTTAAGGAGCGTCTTAAAGTGAAAAAGCCGTTATGATGGATTTCTGGGAATGCACCGGCAGCCAAAATAAATATTTATAATCATTTATATAGAATTCTGTCCGTTCAGGCTCCCTTTATATCCGGCATATAAATATTTATTTTTTATAAACACACTTAAAAATTATTGACATGCTGTCATTACAAAAATAAAATACACGAAGTTTTTCAAATAATGATATACGGATCACAAAAACCAATACAAAATAATAACAATAGTCCGTCTCATTCAAAACTGGTTTTAAAGGATAATTCATGGTCAAAATATCGGTTATAGTCCCTTGTCACAATGACGGACAGTACCTGCCCAGATGCCTGGACAGTCTCACAGGACAGACTCTTCAGGATATTGAAATACTGGTTGTGGAAAACCGTTCATCAGACAATTCACAGGCTGTCATTGAGGAATACGCTCAGAAGGATTCCCGTATAAAAGCCCTTTCCATAAGTACTGAAAGTCTGTCTCTTGCCAGAAACAAAGGTCTGGACAAGGCTTCCGGAACATATGTCATGTTCTGTGATCCGGACGGATGGTTTGAGCCGGACATGTGCAGAATCATGTACGACGCCATCGAAAACAGTGAAACCGATATTGCCGACTGCGGCATTTCATGTGAATTCAATGCCGATATGACTGAACAGGACAGAGCCCGCAGATATTCAGAAGATTTTTCCGGTCCTCGCCGTTCAGGAATTCACAGTCTCACCAGAAAACACCTTTTGAGCACCAATCCTACTGTATGCAGCAAAATCTGGCGCCGGGATCTGATACAACGCGCGGCCCTGCGTTTCTCACCGCTCAGAGCGCATGAGGACTACGATTTCTGGTACCGCTATGCATTCAGGGCCCGGACCATCTGCTATATCAGAAATCAGCTGTATCATTATTTCATCAGCCATGCTTCCATAAATCACAGTCTGGCATCGGAAGACAATCCGAACCGCAAATCAAGACTGGACGTGGCCATGAGTTTTCTGGATTTCGTGACGGTTCAGCAACCAAAACTTACTGACCGTACCAGAAAGACCGTGGTGGCAGTTTTTGAGGAAATGGCTGAACAGATGTCGTGTCTGCTGAAGGGAAACGAGCAGGAGGAAATCTGCCGCATCATCAACAGCACCATCCGAAACAGACTGCAGACCGAAGCATTCTTCACTCCCGTCGCGGGAACAATCAGCAATCTGAATAACGGAGGAAGCATAACTTCGCTTAAGGTCCGCAGGCTGCTGATGAATACCCGCGTACTGCTTAACAGAATCAACGGCAGGGAAATCTCAGACAGCCTTAAGTACAGCATTGCCGTTAACGACAGCAGAATTCAGTACAGAAAGAACATTCTGTCTCACAAATAAAAAGAAGGAAGGAAGCTGATGGTTGGCCGGACACAAAAACTTCTGAGGATTTCAGAACAGCTGTCGGCTCTCTGTAATTCAGCTTCTTTAATTATTTCCAGTATTTAAAAGACTCATTATCAATACTGACAAAAAAGCTGTTAAGACACTTCAAGTCAGGAACTGCTCAGGAAGAAATGACACTGCCTGAACACACTGGCGTCATGTTTTAACACTCGGGAAAAACCTTTAACCATAAGTGTCGGGGTTTCAGAATTTCTGCTGAATACATGCTTATCAGGTGCATGTTTTGCGCAATACATCCGGTTATGTTGTGCAGACATCATTCATTTTCAGTCACGCAGGTCACTGCAGGAACAGTCCGGCTTTCATAAAAAACAGCCGCACAGCCCGGAGTGCGAATTATTTCACTATTATAATCACAGAACTGGTTCTAAAATATTTGTAACTGCATGAGACTGTATATACAATTATAATCAGCCTGCGGTCTCATGAACGGAGTTTTCCTGAAACCGCGCAAGCAGACAGATTCACCCTGATGATTTAGGAGAAAGATTATGGGTTTATTGAAAGCGGCAGCCGGTGCTATCGGCGGTACCCTTGCTGACCAGTGGAAGGAATATTTTGTATGCGACTCATTGAGCAATGATGTGTTGTTTGCCAGAGGTTACAAGCAGACCAGCGGCAGAAGCTCAAATGTAAACGGTCACGACAACATTATCACCCAGGGTTCTGCAATTGCAGTAGCTGACGGTCAGTGCGCCATTATAGTTGATCAGGGCGTGGTAACCGAACTCGCGGCCGAACCTGGCGTATTCACCTACGACAAGTCCAAGGAACCGTCAATTTTTGCCGGCGGTCTGAACTGGAACAATCTTAAAGCCGTAATGAACACCATGTGGGAACGTTTCAAGTACGGCGGTGATACCGGCAGGGATCAGCGTGTTTATTATTTCAACATCAAGGAAATAATGGACAACAAGTTCGGCACTGCAACTCCTATTCCTTTCCGTATTGTTGACAACAATACCGGCATTGACGTGGATGTATCAGTCCGCTGCAACGGTCTGTTCACTTTCAGAATCACCAACCCTATCGCATTCTATGCCAACGTATGCGGTAACGTTGCCGAAGAATACAACACCGACCAGATCCGTACTGTTTTAAAAACCGAATTCGTGGCAGCTCTGAACCCTGCTTTCGCACGTCTTTCAGAAGCCAAGATCAGACCTAACGCCATTCCTTCCCACGTTGACGAACTCAGCCAGGAAATGAACCGCGTACTTACCACAAAGTGGGCTGAACTCAGAGGTATCAGCATTGTTTCCATCGCCATGAACTCAGTAAGTCTTCCGGAAGAAGATGCAGATCTTATCAAGAAGGTTCAGATGGGTGCTGTTCTCAGAGATCCTAACATGGCTGCAGCTCAGCTTGCGGCAGCTCAGGCAGACGCAATGCGCGCAGCCGCCCAGAATGCCAATGGTGCCATGGCCGGTTTCATGGGCATGGGCATGGCTCAGGGTTTAGGCGGTACCAATGCAGCCGATCTCTTCAAGGTTAACGGCGGTGCGGCCAAGCCTGCAGCTGTTGCCGGCGCTGCGGTAAGCGGCGGATGGACCTGCACCTGCGGTACCGTAAACCAGGGAAGATTCTGCAGCGAATGCGGTCAGCCGAAACCTGCTCCGCAGGGATGGACCTGTTCATGCGGTGCAATAAACCAGGGTAAATTCTGCAGCGAATGCGGCAAGAAGAAGCCTGCAGGCGCACCTACCTACAAATGCGACAAGTGCGGTCACATGTTTGATGATCCGAAGAATCCGCCTAAGTTCTGTCCTGAATGCGGTGATCCTGTAGACGATAACGATATTGTTAAATAATTATAAAAATGGCAGAATCCATCAATTATAAGTGCCCTGCCTGCGGCGGCGCCATGGATTTCGATATCAAGACGCACAAATTGAAGTGTCAGTTCTGTGATAGCGAATTTACCGTAGATGACGTCGTCGCCACCAAAGGGGCCAAAAAATTCAATAAAGACGGCGAGTTTGTCCGTAAAAATCATTTCAACGAACCGGAAGAGCCGATTGTCAGACATCTGGCTCCCGGTGACGACGAGACCTGTAAATATGACACCTATGCCTGCAAGCAGTGCGGCGGTGAAATACAGATTCCTCCTACCGTTATATCAACCATCTGCCCTTACTGCGGCAACAACGTGGTTTTCTATGACAAGCTGATTGGAAATCATATTCCGGATCTGGTCGTACCGTTCAAGATCGAAAAGTTCGCACTTAAGGAAGCCTACCAGCAGCACCTTAAGTTTAAACCATTTGTTCCCGGAAAGTTCAAAAGAGAAAACACCTTTGAACAGATCCGCGGATACTACATTCCGTTCTGGATCTATGATCTGAAGGCTGAAGGCGGTGCGACATTCAAGGCTGAACGTGAAGATCCACAGAAGGTTTCCGTATACAAGGCCCATCGCCGCGGATACATGCTGTTTGAGTCAATTCCTGAAGACTCCAGCAAATTCTTTGACGATGCCATGACCGAATCACTGGAACCTTTCGTGTTCAATGACGCCATTCCGTTTGAAACGGAATATCTGTCAGGTTTTGAAGCTCACGTATATGATGAATCATGCGACGAAGGAGCGGAGAAGGCCAGCAACAGAGCGGCAATGACACTGATTGACGCGCTTCAGGAGACGGTTTCCCATATGTACAGCAGAGTGACCTTTGAATCCGATGACATCAAAACCACGGATATTCAGGCTCAGTCCGTGCTTTATCCAATCTGGATGCTTACCACCAAATGGAACGGTGAGGAATATTACTTTGCCATGAATGCCCAGACCGGTACATTCGTGGGCAATCTTCCGCGCAACAACGTGGTCTACTTCCTTTCCCTGTCCATATCCACCCTGCTTTTAGGATGGCTTTTCTTCGCCATGTTTGAAGACTGGGTAGCCCTGGTGGTGGCCGCGATTCTGGCTGTCGGCATCCATATGGCCATAGACAGCAGCCGTGTTTCCGTAAAGAGAGCTTCCAAGGCGACAAACTACGGAAAAACCGAAACCTTCCGTATCACCTACTCCGACGACGTGTTCTCGCATACATATCAGAAGAGCCGCCGATAGAAACGGAATAATTCATGAAAAAGAGAGAGCCGTGCTCTCTCTTTTTTTTCTGATTCATCAGCATTAAAAAACTGAAAGCCGGACTTTCTGCTCAAGTGTCCGACTTTCCATAATGTCAGTGAACGGCTACCATGCCGAACCGTATTTGCTGCGAAGGATATCAGCTTCGGCATGAGCCTTCTGAACTTCAGCCGGAGTCAGATAGTAGGAATAGTTCTTTTCCATTTCACTTATGTCATCCTTGTACCAGCTGTCGGTATCAAAGGTTCCGATATAAGACTTGAGAACCAGTGTCCATATAAGAGCATTGAACATGTCTGACTGTGCCCCTCTGCCGCCCTTGGCAAGAGATTCGGCCAGCAGCTTCTGCGCGGTATGATCCCCTTCCATTGCCGCTTTGGTCAGCCATCTCTGTGCCTCCCTGGCATTCTCACGAATGGATCCTGAAGCACCGTAAATCATCCCCAGACTCATATATGCCGGTTCATAACAGAGATCGGCGCTCTGAGTCAGCCAGTAGATGGCAGTATCAGGATTGTAGTATGTGGAGAAATCACTTGAATCATTATAGATACTGCCGAGTTCATACATCGCCTTGGCTTCACCGTGCTGTGCAGCCATGGTAAACCACTTGATAGCTTCCTCGTAGTCCGGAAGAATCACTTCCACGCCGTCGCTGTCCATGAATGATTCATCAACAGGAAGTCCCATGTCATCAGTCAGAGGACCTTCATCCATTTCGGCAATGTCCATCGGATCTTCAGAAGGAACCTGTTCCGGCGGGAAATCCTCATGTTCCGGCATCGGCGGAACTTCAGCAGTCTCCATCACCGGTTCATGATCCGCACCTTCGACGGAAGTATCTATAGAAGCCATGTTTTCTGAAGGTTCTTCAGATTCTCCCGATACCACCGGTTTTTCAGGTTCGGTACGCTCCTCCGAAATGACAACCATTTCGGACTCTTCCTTTTCCTGTTCATACTTTTTGGCTCTTTCCTGGGCTTTTCTGGAATTTACCCTCTGTTTACCGCTCTCACCGTGACGATGATAGCCGGAACTTGCAAGGGTACCGGTCAGAGCATCAAATCCGAGACTCAGCATGGCTGAGATATCACCGTTTTCCGCCTGCTCTTCCCTGATCTTGCGGGCTTCAAAACGGAGAACCATCGGATCGGTATTGTTCACTTCTCCTGAAATCACGCCGTCTTCAATAAGATCAGCCATAATCAGCTTGGCTTCATAATTGCCGCGATCGGCAGCCATTATCAGATATTCAACGGACTTTTCAGGATTGTAGATGGTGGTATTATCAATGCGGTAGATATCACTCAGGGAAAGCATCGCATTCTTGTCACCGCGAGCAATCATCTCCAGATAAAGTCCTTCAAGCATGGAAAAATACTTATTGGATTTTTCCATATTGTTTCTGGCTCTGAAGAGTGTGGCCAGAGCCTCAACTGACTCCACGTCCCTGTGCTTTGCCGCTTCCTCATACCAGTAAATGGCCTTGTCCATGTTTATCGGGAGTTTGCTGCCGGTGGAGAAGTAGGCCCCCAGTGTTCTCATGGCTTCAACATCGCCCTTTTCCGCTCTCTTGACATAGATGTCAATCCAGCGGTTGAAATAGCTGTTGGCCATGCTTTCATCAACATTGAGACCGCCGAGACCGCGCTTGTACATTTCTCCGATGGCATCAAGAGCATCAGGATTGTTTCCGGCCTTCATAAACCATTCGTAGGCCTGCTTGTAGTCATGTCCCACGCAGGTGCTCACCTTGTCACCGCTGGCGTAGTACAGATTGCCGAGACGTACCTGAGCCGGTGAATAGCCGGCATTTGCGGCTTCACGGAGATATTCAAGTCCCTTTACTGTGTTCTTTCTGGTTCCCTTACCTTCAAGATACAGTGAGGCGATTTCATAAAGAGCCTTGACGTCACCCATGTTGATGAGTTTTTCGTAATTGTTCTGAGCTTCCTCATAGAACTGATTTTTAACGGCCATATCGGCAAGCGTGCGATAATTCTTCATGGTGAAATAGCGGTTCAGCTGATACACGGTTATGCCGCCTGCAACAGCCACGGCCACAATACCCAGAAGAATCATTCTTCCCCTGCCGGTTGACCATAATGAACCTCGTTCAGTCTTGAAACGATTTCGCCAGTCTTCAAAATCATCTAAAAATCTTAACCAGGATTTCTTCCACTTCATTTAAACAAACCCAACTGTATTACTTTTTGCCCTTGAAATATTGTTTCTTAAAAGATATTTTTCTGCTTTACGGATTAAATCTCACGTCACGCAATGAAGAAAAACGGGACCGTCAGACTTTCCGTGAATAAAGAATGCCCCCCAGCACTGAACATATCAGAAGCCGGATTGTATAAAAATATTTAATAGCAATATTTTAACATAAAGAAAACATAAATATCCCATATTTACAACAGATCTTTAATCAGATTTGCAGATATGCGATACAGATCTGTTGCATAAAAGGGGAAAAATAAAAAATTATCAGGTTTAACCCCTCAAAAATATTGAGCTATCCCTAAAACCCCGTATGAAATCACATTTTTGAAAAAAAGTTCAGAAAAAAAAGAAAACACCAGACGGAATTTCTTAAGAATTTCCGTCCGGCATTATACGGTCACGGTCTTTACTCAGAACCGTCGGCACACCCTATCATTATTCCGGAGTGTAATAGCTTCTGAGTCCGTACATGTTCACGATAACCCTGATAATGTTGTCCGGATGCACTTCCTCTCCTTTTTCAAGATAGTACATCAGTACGGATATCAGAATATCGGCAGACACGTAGGCACCGAGATCAAGCTCATCATCGTTTGAACTGTAGAGTCTGCCCTCGTAATGTTTTTTGATGCTTCTGTAGAACGAATCATGAAAGCTCTTGCGGACATCAAGCTCTTCGCCGTTGAGTCTGAAAACCAGCTTCAGCAGCTCCCTGTTCTTTGACAGAGTGGACTGCAGGGATTTGAAAAACCCCAGATTGCCGATGGACAGCCGCTCCTCACCCAGCAGAGAGGAAATAATGGATTCCTGGCAGTTCGCCATTACTTCCGACGCAAGATCATGCTTGTTTATATAGTGCTTGTAAAAAGTTGAGCGGTTTATTTTCGCACGCTCAAGAATCATTCCCACCGTAATGTCCGCATAGGAATTCTCCTCCAGCAGTTCAAGAAAAACCTTGTGAATTTTCTTTTCAGTGCGAACCACACGTCTGTCTTTACGATTTAAAGATTTATTATCTTTTGACTTCTTAACATTTGCGGACAGGATATCTTCCTGAGCTGTCTGCAAACCACTGTCAGTCGCCTCAACCCTTACCATTTCTGAATCAGAGACCACAATACCTTACCTCCATGAAGATTATAATCAGTATCAAGACACTCAGTAACAGCCACACATCTGTACACACACCTGATATACCGAGCCTCAGACACGCATTCATCAGCCGGTGAAGGCACGAAATAAAAATGATGAACACCTGCCGTTGCAATGGTCTTTATACAGTTATTAACTACCCCGTAAATTATATTTATTTATAAGTTTTATTATATTTTTCAAAAAACAAAGTAACGTTTTGTATTTCTACCACAAATGTTAATGATGATTGATAAGCACAGGCTTTTTATAAGTATGTTATGTTTTTTGACTTCCGGTGTTCTGGAAAACAGGTTATAAATTTTTTAGTAGTTTTTAAGTTATAATAATATCGTTACAACTCGTGATCCTGTGACCACTCTGAAGTCATCCCCATCGACGGGCGGTTCCAAACCGGAACAACTCCGTCTGTGCCCGGTTCGTCATTTTCAAGGAATCCCTTAAAAAATAACAGCTCCGACGCTCTGATTAATAAGATAACACATAATTTTTTAATATTCACAGTAGAACTTCAAATTTTTTCAACAAACCTATTATTAATATATATTTATCTTCATCGAATCCTTACTTTTCAAATCAAAAAATCTTAGAATGCATAAAGCTTTTTATTATAACTTAAATTAAATAACGATATATTTGTTATATTCAAATAATCTGATAATAAAGAAAAAGCATACACATATAAATAAAAAGTTTCCAATAATACAAAAATTCATAAATGTATCTTATTTAGACATATAAATATTCCTGCATGGAATTAACAGATTCCTGCACAATCAATGTATATTTTTTGAACATTTTTATTTTGAATGCGCATAAAAACTTTTTTTTCGGAAACGTGATATTTTTCATTTTTTGCTTATTCTGCTTCCTGTCTTCTGACATACGGATTCAGAGATTATGTACAGTATTCACGTCACGGCACTGCTCCCGGAGTCCTGCGGACAGTCTCTTTAAACCGGCTTTTTCCATGAAATTAAGTTTTTTTTAAATTCCTAGTATTTTAGTATTGATTTTATACCCGGAATTATGTATCATTCGCATATCATAGTTTTTCAGTATGTTTTCAGGAGTATTTGTTGTTCAGGCTTCAGACCTATCAGCATCAGCTATTCCTACTGAAATGCCGAAGATTCATCATTCCCCCTGAAAACACGAACCGTTAACAGTTTTAAGGCAGAAAACCAGGTTTTCCGCCAAGAGTGAGGATTATAAAAATGTGCTGTTTTTTCATTCCAACCGCCGAGGCCGCCATCCTGACCCTGACCTCAGCCGCATTAAAAAATAACTGCAATCCCGGAGTTCAGATTTTCAGAAGGCATGCAAACGGACTGTCAAAGCTTCTTGCAGGCGGTTCACTGTTACTCGCGTTAGAACACATATGGCACGGTGAAATAACCTTCCACTTCCCTTTCATCACTGACATGGAAACCCCGGAGGATACCGCGGTCATGCTTCAGGAACTTGCTGACGTGGGCGTACCGATGGCTCTTCTGGTAACCTTCGCCTACATAACCTTCTCGGCGCTGAGATCCTTCTTTGCCGGACACGCATCTGCAGCCCGCGATCTTTCAGGTTCAGCAAAGTAAAACGGGAGGAAGAAAATGATACTGGTACTTTCAATGCTTATCTTCGGTCTGATTTCAACCATAGGCTACATCCTGGACCGCAGCGGCAGATTCAGAATATCAGCTCTCTGCTACATGTTCTACGGCAGTATGCTCATGTGGAGCGTGGATCTCTATACCGAGCTTAAGGAAGACGGTCTTAAGGCGCTGGCCATGAATCCCGGGGAAGTGATTGACGATTTTCTTCTTTCAGCTTCGGTTACCGTACTGGCTCTGGCCGTATGGGGAGTAATCAACGCATGGCACGCATTCAGAAAACCAGCCCGGGTTACTGAAGCGGCATAGGTTTCCGCTTATAAGAAACGACAGACAGGAGAACAAAATGTCAGATAACGGCAAGTCATTGCAGATTAAGGGAATCATCGGCAGTTCCTCAGAGGAGAGTGACTGTATTCACTCCGTAGAACATGCGCATTCCCATGACCATGGTCACGACCATTCACATGCCCACGGACACGGTCATTCACACGGCGGTCTGGAACATTTTCACAGCCACCGCAACATTATCGGTTTTGACGAACACGGCATCCCTACCGTAATTCTGAAGGGAGACCATCAAGCCGGAGATGAAGCGGAAGAGAATGAGGATTCATTCATAAAGGACTACACCAAAGCGGTTAATGAATACCGCAAGACCTTCCCTTCAAAGCAGGACGTAATCGAAAACACTCCGGATCCTGCCGTAAGAGACATGATTTTAAGAGCGGAACAGATTGGCTTTGACACCGCCTTTGACCGCTTCGACAGACAGAAGCCCCAGTGTAACTTCGGCATGGCCGGTATCTGCTGCAAAATCTGCAACATGGGTCCGTGCCGTATCACTCCGAAGGCAAACAGAGGCGTATGCGGAGCCGATGCGGATCTGATTGTGTCCCGCAATCTTCTGCGCGCAGGAGCCGCCGGCGCCGCTCAGCACGGCATGCATGCCAGAGAGGTTATTCTCAACCTCAAGTGGGCTGCCGAAGGAAAGCTGGACGTACCGATCATCGGTGCGCAGAAGGTTAAGGATGTGGCAAAGGCCTTCGATCTCGAAACCGAAAACCGCACCGTGAACGAAATAGCTTCAGAGCTTGCCGACGTGCTGCTTGAGGATCTTTCAAGACCTACTCCGGACGACTACAGAACCATAAAGGCTCTGGCACCTGCGGAACGTCAGCAGGTATGGAAGGAACTTGACATCATCCCCATCAGCGCCTACCACGAAGTGTTCGAGGCCTATCACAAGTCAGGATGCGGCATTGACGGCGACTGGCGATCCATCATGCAGCAGTTCCTGCGCTGCGGACTGGCCTTCACCTTTACCGGCGTGGTGGCCACCAACATCGCCACCGACTGTCTGTTCGGCGTGGGTGACCGCGTAACCTCGATGGTTAACCTGGGTGCACTCAAAAAGGGATACGTTAACATTGCCGTACACGGACATCTGCCGCTTCTCGTAAGCCAGATTGTAAAGTCAGGCCAGACTGAAAAGATGATTAACCTGGCCAGGGAAAAAGGAGCTCTCGGCATCAGATTCTACGGCATCTGCTGTTCAGGTCTTGCCGCCATGTACCGCTACGCTGGCGTTATTCCGCTCTCCAACGCGGTATCCGCCGAGCTTGTTCTCGGTACCGGAGCGCTGGATCTGTGGGTAGCCGACGTACAGGACGTGTACCCTGCGATCATGGATGTGGCCAGATGCTTTAAGACCGCCGTGGTCACCACCTCCGAAAGCGCAAGACTTCCGGGAGCCGAAAGATTCGAGTTTGACCACCGTCACTCCAACATCGGCGAAACCAGGGAACTGGCTGACAGAATCGTACTGAGAGCCATTGAGAGCTTCGAACAGCGCAGGGGCATTCCGGTATATATTCCGCCTTATGAGGTGGAAGCCGAAATCGGCTTCTCGGTTGAGTACGTATGCAGAAGATTCGGCAGCTTCGGTCCGCTTCTTGAGGCGTTAAAGAGCGGACAGATTCTCGGTATCGTGAACATGGTCGGCTGCAACAACACCAAGGTGGTATACGAACGCACCATCATTGACGTTGCCGACGTACTGCTTAAAAACAACGTGCTTATCCTGTCCAACGGCTGCGCCTCATTCCCGCTGATGAAGCTCGGCTACTGTGCGAAGAACGCTCAGGACAAGGCCGGAGACAGACTGAAGGAATTCCTGAAACCGGATCTTCCTCCTGTATGGCATGTGGGCGAATGCATCGACAATACCCGTTCATCAGGTATTTTCGGCGGAATCGCCGGAGCTGCGGGCAAATTTATTTATGAAATGCCGTTCGGCTTCGCGTCTCCTGAATGGAGCAACGAAAAGGGTGTCGATGCGGCTCTGGGCTTCCGTCTCATGGGCGTGAACTCATACCACTGCGTTGAAGCCCAGATTCACGGTTCAAAGAACATTATCGAGTTCCTCAAGGAAGGAACCAGGGAAAAGCTCAAGTCGGTAATGTACGTGAACACAGATCCGTTCCTGGTGGGCAAGAAGATCGTGGATGACATGATCGTTAAAAGACGAGCCCTCGGCTGGTGGGTTCCTGATTCCATTCTTGATCCCCGCACCGAAAAAGCCGGAGAACAGTAACCGGAAAAAAACAGATAACGCCGCCGGGCCCTGAATCCGATTCAGAGGCTGGCGGCACGGAAACAGACTGAACATATTACAAAAAAAACTGATAAATAAGGAGAAACAGCATGATCAAAAAGTTTTATACCCCTATTGCCATAGCACTTCTTGCATCCCTTACCGCCTGCGGTGACGGCAGCACAGGTTCCAAAGAACAGAATGCGGCCCCGGCGGAAGCCCAGAAGGTGGAAAATACCGTATCAAAGGCGGAAACCAGGGAACACCGCACCATCAAGCTCGCCTATCTGCCGATTACCCACTCACTGGCAGGTTTTGAGGCGGCAGAAACCGAAAGACTGAAAAAGGAAACCGGTCTTGACATCGAACTGGTGAAATTCGGCTCCTGGACTGAACTCATGGACGCACTCAACACCGGTCGCGTTGATGCGGCGGTTGCCCTTGTTGAACTGGTAATGAAGGCAAGAGAACAGGGAATCGACGTTTATCTTACCTCCCTTGCACACCGTGACGGCAACGTGATTGTGGTAGGCAACGACATTCAGAGCGTGGCCGACCTCAAGGGCAGGACCTTCGCGATTCCGCACAGACAGTCTTCACACTACATTCTTCTTAACGAAGCTCTGGCAAAGGAGGGTGTGGACATCAACGACATCACCATTACCGAACTGGCACCTCCTGAAATGCCATCAGCGCTTGCCTCAGGTCAGATTGCCGGCTACTGCGTTGCAGAACCTTTCGGAGCAAAGGCCGTATCACTCAATATCGGCAAGGTTCTCTTCAACTCAAAGGATCTGTGGCCTGACTCAATCTGCTGCGGTCTGGCTTTAAGCGGCAAATTCCTCAGCGAACATCCTGAACTGGCCTCACAGCTGGTAAGAGCCGTAAGGGAAGCCGGTCTCAACCTTGAACATGACCACGAACATGAAAAGGAACTGGCCGCGAAGTACTTCAAGGTATCAAAGGACACATTGGATGTTTCACTGCAGTGGATCTCCTTTGACAATCTG
>JAEEGF010083702.1_pt1 | contig 13376 bp, 7 predicted proteins | sample 9134171 | NCBI WGS metagenome assembly JAEEGF01 (sample SAMN16246542, study PRJNA631951) | gut metagenome | biome: gut microbiome; feature: rumen; material: AP-attached | host: Bos | place: Iran: Karaj | collected 2018-10
GAGCATCAAGCTCTGAAATCTATTTTACTTCAGGAGGAACAGAGGCAGACAATCAGGCGATACTGACAGGAGCTGCATATGGAAAGCGTAATGGTAAGCGCCATATTATTATATCAAATGCAGAACACCATGCAGTACTAAACTGCGCTCCTGTGCTTGAGAAGGAAGGCTTTGAAGTCACACTCCTTCCGGTAGATAGAACAGGGCGCATGTCCGTGCCAAAACTTAAAGAAGCTATCAGAGAAGATACCTGCATGGTCTGCGCGATGTCAGTTAATAATGAAGTTGGAACTATGGCTCCTATTACTGAAATAGGGCATATATGCAAGGAAAGAGGTATATTATTTTTCTCAGACGGAGTTGCTGCTGCAGGACATATAGGTATTTATGTAAAAAAACAGGGCATATCCATGCTCTCACTATCCGGGCATAAATTTGGAGGTCCAAGAGGAATCGGAGTCTTATATGCAGATGCAAAAATACCTGTAGCCAATCTTATGTATGGAGGAAGTCAGGAGAGATCAAAACGTCCCGGCACTCAGAATGTTCCGGGGATAGTAGCTATGGCAGCAGCACTAGAAGATAGTATCTCGAATCTTGATAGAAATATACAAAAGGTAGAGAAGCTTCGAAAGCGCCTTTTGAAAGGCCTGCGCGAAGTTGAAGGAATGTGGATAAATGGCGATCCTGTAAACAATTATCCCGGGATTATAAATCTTGGCTTTGAGGGCGTATCCGGAGAAGCGCTCATGCTCTTATTAGATCTTGGCGGCATATGTGTATCTACGGGCGCTGCATGTAACACTGAATCCGTTGAGCCAAGTCATGTACTTACAGCTATGGGGCTTGATGCTGACAGAGCAAGGAGCTGTATCAGGATATCTCTATCTAGTGATAATACGGAAGATGAAATAGATACAATAAGTGAAGCTATAATCACAGCTGTTGATAAAATAAGGTAATAGCTGTAGGCGTATTGCATTATTAGCTGCGATACACCCTTTCTTAATACCCCTCATAAAAAGTCCCTGTCGCTTATATGTGACAGGGACTTTGTGTGCTCTTATTATACTTTTTGGTGTGTATATCAGCGAAGCTTAAACTTAGCAACAACACCTGCAAGGTTCTTGGCGATAACTGACTGCTTGCTGGACATATCAGTTACATTATCAACAACTTCGGATACGGTGTTAACGGTATCTGTGATATCAGAAGATCTGGATGCTGTATCCTGAGTTGATTCTGTAATGTTCTGGATAGCTGAGCTTACTTCGCTCATAGCACCGTGTATAGTTCCGACCATCTCAGCGATGGATGTTGATGTCTGTCCGAAGGAATCAGCATCAGCGCCGTACTGCTGAGCTACATTGACAAAGTTATCATAGTCAGGTGTAACAGTCTCTTTAAGGAAAGTAAGAAGCTCATTGGTTGCACTAAGAAGATTGGAGAAGGCTTCCTGAACACCTGCTACAGTATTCTGGATCTCACCTACAGCTGCGCCTGTATCACCTGCAAGTTTATTGATCTCTGTTGCAACGACTGCAAATCCTTTACCATGTTCACCTGCACGGGCAGCTTCGATAGAAGCATTAAGTGACAGGAGGTTGATCTGATCTGCTATCTCAGCGATAGAGTCAGCAAGTGATCCGATCTGCTGTACGACATCTGCCTGAGAGTTAGCTGTCTCGATATCTGCTTCACGTTCCTGAGCGATCTGGATAGCATGGTCATAAGCTGATTTTGAGCTCTCTTCAATATCTTTGGCTCTCTTCTGGATATCCTCAGCAAGACCTCTGGATTCATCAGCCTGACTTGCAAGAAGCTGAACTGATGCATTAACTTCTTCGACAGAAGCATTAACCTGCTCTGTGGCAGCTGATGCGCTCATCATAGCATCATTAACGCCTGTCATATTGGACTGGATATTCTGGAATTCATTAGTAAGCTGACTAGCCATTCCTTCAAGAGTAGCACTTGCTTCATCAATTTTCTCAGATTCATCCGATACCTGAGTGATGACGCCCTTGTTGCTTTCATACATCGCATTAAGAGATTCGGCCATCTGCCCAAGTTCATCGCCGCTCTTATTATTGATCTTACTAACTGTAAAGTCGCCTTCTGCAAGATGTCCTGCAAATGTCTTAACATTATTGACACTCTTGGCAATTATATTAACCAGAAGGAGGATAGCAACAGCACAGAAGATTACTGATGCTGCACATATGGCCATAAGGAGATTTCTGGTCTCGATTCTGGATGCGTCAAGTTCTGACTGAGCCAGAGTGATACCAAGCTTCCAGTTAACTTTCGGAATAGTATCGTAGAAGTATATATATCCGCCGTCAGATCCTTCAAATCCGCCTACGCCGCTTTCGTTAGCAAGCATACTTTCTGCAAGATGTGACATTGAAGGATCATCAGCTATTTTAAGAGCAGTTGCAGTTTTGGATTCATCAACATCATATAGATATACGCCCTGTGATGACAGGAGTATAGGATGTGATAATGTTCCAAGGGACATGGAAGATACCATGTCCTGGATAGAATCAAGAACTGTATCAACTGTAATACATCCTATGCATTCTCCGTTTGCACTGAATATAGGAGCAGAGCATGTAGCCATGATAGTGCCGCTTGCTTCATCATAGTAAGGATCCGTGATCGATGCAGCAAGTGTAGTCATGGATACAGCATTTGTATAATATTCCTGGGTAAAATAATCATACTCCGCATTGGAATATTCATCTGTATATACGATGGTATCTCCATCCTTGTACCAGTAGGGGCCTGCATATTCCTGATTTTTATATACGCCTCTTGCAAACCATATACCGGCACCGGATATTACATCATTGCCTTTTATTACATTGCCAAAGATTTCTTCATATTGATCTAGATCTGTATATTCGTAGCTTATACCAACGTCATTGGACAGAACTGTTGCAGTATTGCGTAGAGCTTCCAATGTTACATTTACAGAATTGGCATTGGCTTTAAGTGTCTGCATAGCCTTTTCTGTAGTCAGATCCTGATATGCGGAAGTGAATCTTGTCACACTAATATAAGTTACAAGTATTAGCGCAATCGCAACAATGGGAAGGATTCCGAGAAGCATTTTCATTCTGAGATTCATTTTTCTAAGCATACATACTCCTTTTGCTCAAATGATCAGAGCTTTTAATAAATATTGGATCCGTGTTTCTGAAAAAAATCGTTTCTGAAAAAACAGTTTTGAAAATAAACAATTGGTATTGGCTAAGGAAAACATGACTTATTCCTCGTAACAATACTTTTTCTATAGATGAAAGATTACATCTACAGAAGATTTGGGATCATAAATAGATGGGTGGTCACACCTACAGAATATCCCGGCTATAAATGAAGCAATTATTTTTGAGCATAAATATAGCAAATATATAAATCAAGCCACTAATTGTATCGGAATATAGATATCTTTTTATTAGTTTTTTCTTTTAAAAAAATATATATGTTAAGAAATGCTGATTATAGCCGATAAAAATGATGTATGGATTCTTTAGTTCTTTATATTTCAATCTTTTCTATTCCAGGCAAAAAGGAGCCGGAGGTACATTATGAATATCAAAGGATTAATTGCAGCTGACAAAAATAAACTAAAAAATCAGTCAGTAGCTAGCAAAGTATCAGGGATTTTCAGAAATGCAAGTATAAGATTTGCGCTTGTAATTGCTTTTATGGTAGTTACAATAGTTACTGCTGTATGGGGAGTCTATTCTATCTATTCAAGAGACCTTAAAGCTGATAATATTCAGGGTGAGATAAGAATAGATATACAGGCTTTGTCCAAACATTTCCTGTGGGCATTATCTGCAACAACAGAAGAAGTAAGAACGTCGGAACTTGAGAAGATATCAGAAGCGTTCTCTGATTTTAACGGATATAAGGAAGAACTATCCAAGGTTTACGATAATGAGACCATGATCAAGCAGTTCTATGAGCATCTTGCGGTAGTAGAAACCAATGGTAAGACACTTGAAGGTATGTTCTCGGACGGACATTCTACCAATGAAGATATCTTCGAGTATTTTGACGGAACTTTATATCCTTCTATTAATGATGTAGCATCGGATCTTAAGACTGTATCCCAAGAGATAGCAGAGCATGGTCAGGCAGTATATACAAGGACTCTAATTACAACAGGTGTTTCTGCAGCTCTTTCATTACTTATAATTCTCACAACAGTTCTGTTTATTGCAAGCGGTGGAAGTGCTCTTGCTAAGAGCATTGTAGAGCCTGTTGATGAAGTAAGAGATGCGGCTCGTGACATGTCAGAAGGTAAACTTGATATCAACATTGAATACAGGGCTGAAGATGAACTTGGAGAACTTGCACATGACCTTAGAAAGTCTACCAGATACACAGCTTCTATTGTAACAGATATCAGTGAATCCCTTGGCAGGATGGCAACGGGTGATTTTACCAAAGGAACAGATAATCCCAAGCTTTATATAGGCGATTATAGTGCTATCAAGGATGCACTGGAGGATATAGCTGACAGACTATCCACCACGTTAACACAGGTAAGAGAGTCCTCTTCACAGGTATCTGCAGGTGCTCAGAATATGTCAGAAGGCGCTACAGCCCTTGCTGAAGGCGCTACTGATCAGGCAGCAGCGATCCAGCAGCTAACAGCATCTGTTTCGACAGTGACTGAGCAGACGAGGAACGTAGCAGATGCAGCTGAGCAGTCCAATGAGATGGCACAGAAGGTTAAAGAAGATGTTGATACATCTGCACGTAAGATGCATCTTGTTACAGATGCAATGACCAGGATCACAGAAGCTTCCAAGGAGATAGAGCTTGTTACTAATTCTATAGAAGCTATTGCCAAGCAGACACAGCTCCTTGCACTTAACGCTTCTATCGAAGCTGCCCGTGCAGGTGATGCAGGTAAGGGCTTTGCGGTTGTTGCAGGCGAGATAAGCCAGCTGGCCAACCAGTCATCAGAAGCTGCCAAGAACACGCATCAGCTCATAAGCGATACTATGGATGAGATATCCAATGGTAATGAAGTTGTTGATGAGACCAAGGCTGCCCTTGAACTTGTTGTAGAATCTGTAAATCATGTATCAGAGATGATGACAACATCAGGCAACATGGCCAAGGATCAGGTTACAAGCATGGAGCAGATAACAGAAGGTATCGAGCAGATATCCAATGTTGTATCCAGTAACTCTGCTACTGCCGAAGAGTCAAGTGCTGTATCACAGCAGCTCTCCGAAGAGTCCAGTATGCTCAATGATCTTATTGATAAGTTCAAGGTTAAGAACGGATAAGATACAGAGCCAAACATAATATTTCAAAAACAAACGCCGTTCCTTGCTGCTATCTATTAAAGTGTAGCTGCAAGGGGCGGCGTTTGTTCACGACTGCGAAGATTTATGGTATTATCAAAAGATAATAAGCCAAAAGAGGTATGAATAAATGGATAAAAGGGAAAGAGAAAAACTGGAAGATGTTTTGAATCAGATTCAGAATACACAAAGCGGTATGCTGGGAGGCCTGTACGGGGACTTTTTTGGAAGCGGCTCTTCAGGTAAAAGCACAGGAAGCAGGCCAAATGTAACTTCCGGAAGTAGTATAAATACGTCATTTAATAACTTATCCGGTAATACTAACAGTAATACATCTAATAATGCAGATCCTTTGCTTGATGCAAAGAATGCACTTAATGAATTCAATACAAAAGTTAATGAAGCCAGTGCCAATGGGGTAAGGCCTGCTACCAAGGACAAGGTTTCTGATTCAGAAGAAGCGGATACTAAGAACGAAGAACCCAAAGAGCCTGAAGAAGATCCAATGGAGACTCTTGATAAGCTTATAGGTCTTGATACTATAAAGGCAGATGTCAAGGAACTTACTAACTTTGTTAAGATCCAGAAGACCAGAAAAGATGCCGGTCTTAAATCAGTTCCTGTATCACTTCATCTTGTATTTACAGGCAATCCCGGAACAGGTAAGACTACTGTTGCCCGTATTATATCAAAACTATATAAGAATATCGGTGTTCTGTCCAAGGGTCAGCTCGTTGAGACAGACCGCTCCGGCCTTGTAGCAGGATATGTAGGTCAGACTGCTATTAAGACTCAGGAGCTTATCAAGAAGGCTATGGGCGGAGTTCTATTTATAGATGAAGCCTATGCTCTGTCACAAAAAGATGACGCCTTCGGCCAGGAAGCTATAGATACTATACTTAAGGCAATGGAAGATCACAGAGATGATCTTGTAGTAATAGTTGCAGGCTATACAGAGCCTATGGAGAAATTCATTAACTCCAACCCGGGTCTTAAGAGCAGGTTCAATAAATATATTGAGTTCCCTGATTATACAATAGATGAGCTTATGGATATATTCGATATGAACTGCAAGAAATATGACTATGTCATAGAAGATGATACCAAGCAGCATGTCAAGGAGCTTATCTCCCAGAGAAAGCTTGCCTCTAACGGTAACTTTGCTAATGCTCGTGAGATACGAAATCTCTTCGAAGAGATCATCACTAATCAGGCTTCAAGGATTGCAGGAATTGAAGACCTTAAGCCGGAAGATATGATGAAGATCACTAATGATGATCTTTTTGATAAAACAGGTGATGCCGATAAAAAAGATGAGCTTGCGCCAAGTAAGTCTGATGATGTAGATGATGATATTGATGAAAAAAATGGAAATAATGAAAATAGTAGTAAATAACTTAGAAATGTGAATTTAGAAAATGCCTTATGCCGGTCATCTAATGCTGGCATATGGGGCATTTGATGACTGATCTAGTGCATTTTCTTAAATAGATTACCAGATAATATTGTGATTGCCTGCACTTAGAAATGGAGCTGTTTGCATGTGGTTTGCGATATTTATTGTTACTATAGTTATCAGTATTGTAGGTGCTGTTTATCTTATTAATGCAGTCAGTAGATTTAGAGCTTTTACAAGATTTGACAGGAAGTGGCAGCAAAAGCTCAATGCTGCGCTTGTTGTTATCTTGTGTTTTGCAGGATTTGCAGCTTTCATGGGGATGGTTAATGCTATAACTATTCTGGTATACGTGATATTCTTTTTCCTGTTATCAGGTCTTATAGTAAGAATTGTAGATAAGGTACGCGGTACTAAGAGTAGTAGCGTATCTACTGGCAGATCTAAGGTATATCTTCAAGGGTGGCTTGCAATAGCAGTATCCATCGTCTATCTATCGGGGGCATATTATATGTGCCACAACGTATGGAGGACTGATTATAACCTAAAAACGGATAAGGATATACAGGATCTTCATATTGCGCTTATCGCAGACTCTCATCTTGGAACCACTTTTGACGGAGAGGGATTTGCTGCTTGGCTTGAAGAGATAGAACAGGCATCTCCTGATATGCTCCTTATAGCAGGAGACTTCGTTGACAATGACTCTATGCGGGCTGATATGGTCAGAGCATGTGAAGCTTTGGGAACGCTTGATCTTAGATATGGTGTATTTTTTGTATATGGCAATCATGACAAGCATACATTTGGTGGCAGAGATTTTACCGCACAGGATCTTGAAGATGAGCTTATCAAAAATAATGTACAGATTCTGGAAGATGAGATCGTAACTATTGGTAATATATGTATTGCAGGTAGAAAAGACTATATAACAGAGCCAAGACTTGATATTGATGATCTGTTACAGGATGTGAGCGATGATAAGTACATAATAGTACTGGATCATGAGCCTACAGATTATGAGAATGAAAGTGCTAGCGCATCGGACCTTGTAGTATCGGGTCATACTCATGGAGGACAGCTTCTTGCCATTAAATATATAGGCGAACTGACAGGAGTCAATGACAAGACGTATGGATATGAGAGAATCGGGCATACGGATTTCATAGTAACATCCGGAATATCAGACTGGGCTCTTGATTTTAAAACAGGCACAAGATCTGAATATGTAATGATCAATGTGAATTAGAAATTGTCAGAATATAGTGATCCCTCAAATAGGACATTGGAGATAGTATCTTTGTTGTCTTATTTGGGGGATTTTTATATGCAGATCATTAAAAAAATTCATTTATAAAGAAAAGGAAGTAAAAATGTCTTTAAGACCAATATAACAAGCATAATAATACGTTATAAAGATCATGAATTGTATAAAATGCACTGACAATGTACGATTAACTATTTCTAACTATTATACAAAAACATACAGAAGCTGTTTTGTTCAAGATTAAAAATATAGAAGTAATAATTTACAGAATATCATAAAAACATAACGAAATTGTATGAAAAAATTGTGCAAGAATTAAAGGAAAAACTCATAAATACAAGGATTTGAGTAAATGTTGAAAAATCTTTGTGCAAAACAGCAGAAAAAGATAAAAAAACAGTAAAATGTTGTCTATGTTCTTAATTGACATGTAAATAGCAAACATGTTAAAATCACGCCGTTGGTTAAAAATATAACAAATAATTCAGCATGGAAATTTCCATGCATGACGGCACTAGAAGGAGTACCTTTATGCGAGAAGAATGGAGAAGTTTCAAAGGAACACACTGGATTGGAGATATCAATGTACGTGACTTCATCCAGAACAACTACACCCAGTATGATGGCGACGAGTCTTTCCTTGCAGGACCGACTCAGGCTACAGATACATTATGGGGCAAGCTTCAGGAGCTTCAGAAGAAAGAACGTGAGAACGGTGGCGTTCTTGAGTGTGAGACAGAAGTAGTTTCTGGTCTTACAGCTTATGGCCCTGGCTACATCGATGAGCAGACTAAGGATCTTGAGCAGATCGTAGGTCTTCAGACAGATAAGCCTCTTAAGAGAGCATTCATGCCATTCGGTGGAATCAAGATGGCAGAGGAAGCTGCTTCAACATATGGTTTTGAAGTAAATCCTAAATTCCACAAGATCTTCACAGAGTATCACAAGACACACAACCAGGCTGTATTTGATGCTTATACACCTGAGATGAGAGCTGCTCGTCACAGCCACATCGTAACAGGTCTTCCGGATACATATGGTCGTGGACGTATCGTAGGCGACTACAGAAGAGTTGCTCTTTACGGTATTGATCACCTCATCGCTAAGAAGATGGAAGATTATGACAACTGCGGCGACGGTACAATGACAGATAACGTTATCCGTCAGAGAGAAGAGATCTCTGAGCAGGTTCGTGCTCTTAAGGGCATGAAGGCTATGGCTGCTTCTTACGGTTATGATATTTCACAGCCTGCTAAGAACGCTAAGGAAGCTGTTCAGTGGTTATACTTCGGTTACCTTGCAGCTATCAAGACTCAGAACGGTGCTGCTATGTCAGTTGGCCGTGTATCAACATTCCTTGATATCTACATCAACCGTGATATCGAAGAGGGAACTCTTACAGAGGAGCAGGCACAGGAACTTATCGACCACTTCACAATGAAGCTTCGTATGGTTAAGTTTGCTCGTATCCCTTCATACAACAACCTCTTCTCTGGTGACCCTGTATGGGCTACTCTTGAAGTTGGTGGACTTGGCGGAGACGGACGTCACATGGTTACAAAGAATGACTATCGTTTCCTTCATACTCTTGAGAACATGGGACCTGCTCCGGAGCCGAACCTTACAGTTCTTTACTCCAAGAGACTTCCTGAGACATTCAAGAAGTATGCAGCTCACATTTCAGTTGTAACATCTTCTATCCAGTATGAGAACGATGATGTTATGCGTCCTATCTGGGGCGATGACTACTCAATCTGCTGCTGCGTATCAGCTACACAGACAGGTAAGGAGATGCAGTTCTTCGGAGCTCGTGCTAACCTTGCTAAGGCTCTTCTGTACGCTATCAACGGCGGTGTTGATGAGAAGTTCACAGATAAGAACGGTAAGCACATGCAGGTAGGTCCTGCTTATGCACCTATCACATCTGAGTACCTTGACTTCGACGAAGTTATGGCTAAATATGACAAGATGCTTGACTGGCTTGCAGGTCTTTATGTAAATATCCTTAACCTCATCCAGTACATGCACGATAAGTACTACTATGAAGCAGCTGAGATGGCTCTTATCGATACAGATGTACGTCGTACATTTGCTACAGGTATTGCTGGTTTCTCACACGTTATCGATTCACTTTCAGCTATCAAGTATGCTAAGGTTAAGACAATCCGTGATGAGAACGGTCTTGTTATCGACTACAAGGTAGAAGGCGACTTCCCTAAGTATGGTAACGATGATGACAGAGCAGACCAGATCGGTGTAGATCTTCTTAAGTCATTCATGACAAAGATCAGAAAGCACCACACATATCGTGATTCTGAGCCTACAACTTCTATCCTTACTATCACATCTAACGTTGTTTATGGTAAGGCAACAGGTGCTACACCTGACGGAAGAGCAGCTTACACATCATTCGCTCCTGGAGCATCACCATCTTACGGTGCTGAGCAGAACGGACTTCTTGCATCTCTTAACTCAGTTGCAAAGGTTCCTTATGAGTGGTCACTTGACGGTATTTCTAATACTCAGACAATGAACCCTTCATCTCTTGGACACGATGATGAGGAAAGAGCTAACAAGCTTGTTGGTGTTCTTGATGGATACTTCGAGCAGGGTGCTCACCACCTCAACGTTAACGTATTCGGTAAGGACAAGCTCATCGACGCTATGGAGCATCCTGAAAAGCCTGAGTACGCTAACTTCACAATTCGTGTATCAGGTTATGCTGTTAAGTTCATCAACCTTACTAAGGAGCAGCAGCTTGACGTTATCGCACGTACATGCCACGAATCACTCTAATTTGTCGGTTAAAACAATTGACACATTAGTAGCGTAAAGCTTATATTAAAAGGACTGCAAAGGGAGGAAATATTCTTTTGCAGTCCTTTTTTGAGACAAGCAAGTCTGTCCATGGGCTTAGAAAATAAAGTTTGTGGATGTTATAGCTGCCTGTACCTGGCGGCAGAATGGAGATTTTATGAAAGGCGCAGTACATTCAATTGAAACATTTGGATCAGTAGATGGTCCCGGAATCAGATATATTATTTTCCTTCAGGGATGTAATATGAGATGCAGATACTGTCACAATGTTGATACATGGGCAGAGAAACGTGATAATACTCAGTTCCTTGACGCTGATGAGCTTTTAGATAAAGCTGAGCGTTACAAGACTTATTGGGGAACTGATGGCGGCATTACTGTAAGCGGTGGTGAGGCACTTCTTCAGATTGACTTCCTTCTTGAGCTTTTTACTAAAGCTAAGAAGAGAGGAATCAATACTTGTATAGATACAGCTCTTCAGCCATTTACAAGACAGGAGCCTTTTTTCTCAAAGTTCGAGGAGCTTATGAAGGTTACAGATCTTCTCCTTGTAGATATAAAGCATATTGATCCAGAAGCTCATAAGAGCCTTACAGCACAGGATAATGCCAATATCTTAGATGGTATGAGATATCTTTCTGATATAAATAAGCCAATCTGGATCAGACACGTACTTGTTCCGGGTATCACAGATGATGACAAGGCGCTTAAGGATACAAGAGCCTTCATCGAGACACTTAATAATGTAGAGAAGATTGAAGTACTTCCTTATCATAATCTTGGTGTATTTAAATGGAAAGAGCTTGGTATTAACTATACTCTTGAAGATACACCTGCTCCTTCTAAAGAAAGAGTTGAGATCGCTCAGAAGATTCTCCGTGGTGAGATCTGAAAAACAGTTAAATATATTGGGAACTGTTCCGATAAAGAAAATGTAACGACGGACTTTTGTTACAGTATTCGATTTGTTGTTTTAAGACATCAACGGGTATCTTTGACGGGACGGAGTTCCAGAAGCTAAGGATAGCGTCTTTCACGGAAGATTGTAACTTAAATTTTTTAGTGGAGGCGCTACTTTTATGCCCAAATTTAATGTACGGATCATATATTGAAAAGATACATAGAACTACAACAGTGTTATGCCTGATATACATATCAAATTTATATGACTCATAATACGTACATATTATATCAAGTTTTGGCATGGGCGCGCTTCCGGAAAGACATGAGGCGCATTATGAGAATTGCAGCAAGTAGCATTGAAATGAGTAGCAGCCATGAGTATGTAAATCAAAGAGCTCAGGAGACCTTTAAACCCTTTGGGCTTTCGTCTTCATTTCAGACTATGCAAAAAGAAGAGACCAAAGAATCTTATCGGGATACGTATGCAAAGTCTGATAAGGATCTGGAGCTACTAGACTTTGAATCTTCCGGACTCTATACAAAGCCGGAGCCATACCATGAAATTGAGGTGGCAAAACCTGAAAGCAAAACTGACAGTGAGGGCTTAAGTGCAATTGATATGATCCATGTACATCTCTTGAGAATCTTATTGCAGTTATCACAAAATCTTGGCGGAAAGACCTGGGATAACTTTTCTAAAAACATTGCAAACCAGTTAAATTCAATATCTGATGGGAATGCCGGCCTTTACAGAAGCTCTAACATGTATTCCCTCACTAGCTTTGAAGCAGAATCAACCCAGTTTAGCGCACAGGGAAGAGCAGTTACTGAAGATGGCAGGATCATAGACTTTAACGTTAACTTTGGTATGTCGAGAGAACTTCTTCAGTACTCGGAACTTAATATCGGAGCTATGCAGGGACTCCTCATGGATCCACTTGTAATTAATGTAGGAGGAGACGTAACAGAAATATCGGATCAGTCATTCTACTTTGATCTTGATTTTGACGGAGACAAAGAGAATGTAAAAATGCTTGGTCAAGGCTCGGGATTTCTTGCTATAGACAAGAATAACGACGGCGTAATAAACGATGGAAGCGAACTCTTCGGAACCGCAACAGGAGACGGCTTCGGCGAACTAAGAGAGTACGATGAAGACGGTAATGGCTGGATCGATGAAAACGATACAAACACCTGGGCAGCCCTTAAAGTCTGGATCAAAGATGCTCAGGGCCGTGACGAACTTCTTACATTAAAAGAAGCAGACGTTGGAGCAATCTACCTTGGTGAAGTAGGAACTGAGTTTACAACCTATTCATCCGATATGATCTCCGGTAATGTAAACGGCGCAATTAGATCATCGGGCGTATTCCTTCATGAAAGCGGTATGGCAGGACTTATCCAACATGTAGACTTGGCATATTCATGAATCACTGGCTGGGAAAATGCATTATTGCATTTCCTGCTATGTCAAAATGATATCTAAAACCTGAAAATAATCTCCCTCAGTCATCGCTACTGTGGGAGATTATTCTATATTCAAAAACATAAGATAACTGATAATTTTCATGACAACAAAATCATCTATCAGCTGCCATCCCCAGGAACCCGCACCCCTCAATATTTAAATATTTTTATGTTGAAATTAACAAGATGTTCG
>JAEEGF010111387.1_pt1 | contig 13376 bp, 8 predicted proteins | sample 9134171 | NCBI WGS metagenome assembly JAEEGF01 (sample SAMN16246542, study PRJNA631951) | gut metagenome | biome: gut microbiome; feature: rumen; material: AP-attached | host: Bos | place: Iran: Karaj | collected 2018-10
CGCAAGGCCCGCCGGCGCGCCGGCGATGGCCGAGGGAGCGCTCGCCGCGCTCGGGGGGCTGAGGTCCATCGCGGCCGAGGTCGTGTGGTTCCGCGCGGACCGTCTGCAGGACGAGGGACGCTATGTCGAGCTCGCGCAGCTCGCCTCGACGCTCGCCTACCTCGAGCCGCACACGCCCGAGGTGTGGAGCCACGCGGCGTGGAACCTCGCATACAACATCTCGATAATGATGCCCACACCCGAGGACCGCTGGCGCTGGGTGCACGCGGCGATACGCCTCCTCCGGGACAGGGGCCTCGCTCTCAACCCGCTCGAGAGCGAGCTCTACCGCGAGCTCGCGTGGATGTTCGAGCTGAAGCTCGGCACGGACCTCGACTCGGCCGCCGGCGTGTACCGCGAGAAGTGGCGCGAGATAGTGAAGGACGTCGAGCGGCGCGGCGCGTGGCCGGAGATCAGGATGGACGGCGCGGTCGTTGGCGAGGTGCGGCGCGGATACGGAATCGACGACGTGGCTGATCCGCAGTTCTCCGCCGTCTACTGGGCGCACATCGGGCGCACCGTGGCGACGAAGAAGGAGGACTTCCTGTTTCTCAACGAAATCATCCGCCAGGCGCGCGGAATATACTTCAAGAACCGTTCGGCGGCCGGTCAGTGAACAGCCGCGCTAGAACCTGTGGATGCACGCGGTCACCTTGCCGAAGTAGTCGAGCTCTTGCCCGTGCTTTAGCCGGATCGTCGGGAAGTCGGGGTTCGCAGGTTCCAGGCGGACTCCGCTGGCGTCCTTGCGGTAGGTCTTCACTGTGAACTCGCCGTCCACCGATGCGATGATGACGTCGCCAGAGGCCGGGCGCAGCGAGCGGTCCACGACAAGAAGGTCCTTGTCGTGGATTCCCTTGCCTATCATGGAGTCTCCGCTGACTTTGACGAAGAAAGTCGCCGCGGGTCGCTTAACAAGGAATTCGTTGAGGTCGAGCGGCGGCTCCTGGTACTGTTCGGCAGGCGAGGGAAACCCCGCGGCCACCGAGCCGGAAACCTTTGTCTTTGCTGGCATGGTGGCTCCAGTCTTTAGGCCGGACGCGGGACTGCGCCAGAAATCTCGTGCGCGCGGTAGGGCTCTTCGAGGTATTTGACCTCGTCGGACGAGAGCTCGAGATCCACGGACCTCACGGCGTCGTCGAAGTGGCGTGCATTCGTGGCGCCGACGATCGGCGCGGCAACGCCCTTGGCGAAGTGCCAGGCGAGGGCGATCTCGCTCATCGTGACCCCGCGCCTGCTGGCGAGTTCGGCGACGCGTCCGACGATTACGATGTCGCTGTCCTTCGAGCGGTCGTACTTGCGGTGCAGTATCTTGTCCGTCGAGTCGCGCTTCGAGCCGCTGTCCCACTCGGGGTGCGTAAGGTGTCCGCCTGCGAGCGGGGAGTAGGGGATGCGCGAGACGCCGTACTGCTCCGCCACGGGAATGAGGTCGCGCTCGTCCTCGCGGTAGAGGAGGTTGTAGTGGTCCTGCAGCGTCGAGAAGAGCGTGAGCCCGTTGCGCTCTGCGCACAGCTGCAGGTTGTGGAACTGGTAGCCGTACATTGCGGAAGCGCCCAGGGCGCGCACCTTGCCGGACTTCACGAGCGCGTCGAGCGTCGACATCGTCTCCTCCATCGGCGTCGCGTAGTCGAAGCGGTGTATCTGGTAGAGGTCGAGATAGTCGGTCCCGAGTCTGGAGAGAGTCCCCTCGATCTCGCGTTCTATCGCCTCCCTCGACAGGTGCCCGTCGTTGAAATAGACCTTGGACGCGATGACGACCTTGTCGCGCCTGACACCGAGGTCTCTGAGCGCGTTGCCGAGGAACTCCTCGCTCGTCCCGTGCGCGTAGCAGTTCGCGGTGTCGAAGAAATTGACGCCGAGGTCGATCGCGTGGCCGACCATCTTCGTCGTCTCGTCCTGCGGAAGCGTCCAGAGGTGGAAGTCCTCCGATGCCTTTCCGTAAGACATGCAGCCGACGCAGATACGGCTGACTTCTATTCCGGTGTTGCCAAGCTTAGTGTATTTCATGCATGTGTCTCCGATGTGCGCAGATTTAGCTGGACGCGGTTATTATATCATATCCCCGCCACATCGGTGGGGGCGGGAGTATTCGTCCTTTGCTGAATGACCGCTATGCCGCATTTTTGGTATAATAGCGGGAAACGGCAAGGAGATGATGGACGATAGATGGCTGACGAACTGACACCGATGCAGCGGCAGTACCTCGCGCTGAAGCGCGAGATACCGCCCGGGGCGATACTGATGTTCCGCCTCGGGGATTTCTACGAGATGTTCGGGGAGGACGCGGTCGTGGCGTCCCCGATACTCGGCGCGACTTTGACGCACCGCGGCAGCCAGCCGATGTGCGGAGTGCCGTACCACGCCCTCAACAGCTACCTCGCGAAGCTCATCCGCGCAGGGAAGACCGCCGCGCTCTGCGACCAGGTGGAGGATCCGAAGACGGCGAAGGGACTCGTCCGCCGCGAGATCACCCGCATCGTCACGCCCGGCACCGTCACAGAGGACGGACTCCTCGACGAGACCGTGAACAACTACGTCGCCGCTGTGCACGGACTAGGACTTGCGCTCCTCGACCTCGCGACCGGCGAGTTCACCGTCGAGTCGTTCGCAACGCAGGAGAAGTTCGACGAGGCGATGGAGCGGTACCGTCCGGCGGAGACCCTTGCCGAGACGGAGGAGAACCGATGGACCTTCGCGCTCGACGCGGCGACGGACGTCCTTACGCGCCACTTCAAGGTGCTTTCGCTTGACGGCTTCGGACTCGAGGGGAAGGGCGACCTCATATCCGCAGCCGGCGCGCTTCTGTACTACGTCGGCACGACGCTGCGCCATTCCATCGCGCACGTGAGGAAGCTCGCGATACGCCAGTCGGACGACGCGCTCGTACTTGACGCGGGGACGCTGCGCCACCTGCAGCTCGTGCCGGGAGGGGACGTCCCGAAGGCGGCGTCGCTTCTCGGAGTCCTCGACGTCACCAAGACCCCGATGGGCGCGCGCACGCTTAGGAACTGGACGGTGCGTCCGCTCGCGCGCTCCGCAGACGTCAACGCGCGTCTCGACCGCGTGCAGGCGTTCGTGGACGACCGCGGCACACTTGCCGCGCTCAGGAGGCTCCTTACGGGTGTGCGCGACCTCGAGCGGCTCGTGCAGAAGGTCGACTCGATGCGGGCGAATCCGCGCGACCTCAAGGCGCTTGCGGATTCGCTTAGGCCGATTCCGGAGATTGGCGATATTCTTCGTGCTGTGACGCGGCAAGATGCCGCATCTCCTTGTGTTGGTGGGGCGCTTGGTGCTGTGACGCGGCAAGATGCCGCATCTCCTTGTGTTGGAGGGGCGCTTGGTGTTGTGACGCGGCAAGATGCCGCGTCTCCAGGGCGTGCGTTCGCTTTGGAGCCGCAGCCCGACGTCGTCTCGCTCGTGGACCGCGCGATAGTCGAGGAGCCGCCGGCGCTGCTTGCGGACGGAGGCTTCATCGCCCCTGGGTACGACCGGGAGCTGGACGAGCTCAGGGAGATTTCGCACGAGGGTCACAAGTGGCTCGCCGAGTTCCAGGCGCGCGAGCAGGCGCGCACGGGCATCACGAAGCTGAAGGTCAAGCACGTGTCGACTTTCGGATTCGTCATCGAGATTCCGAAGGGGTCCGTCTCGCAGGCGCCGGAGGACTACATCCGCCGCCAGACGCTCACGACTGGCGAGCGCTACACGACGCCGGAGCTGAAGGAGTACGAGTCGAAGGTGCTCGGCGCGCAGGAGAAGTCGATCGCGATAGAGCAGAGGCTCTTCAGGGAGATGCTTGCGACGATTGCGGCGAAGACGGTGGAGATTCAGGACACCGCGCTCGCGATAGGAGACCTCGACGCGACGCTTGCGCTTGCGGACCGCGCGCTCGCGGCGGGATACGTGAGGCCGGTAGTCGACGATTCGGACGTCCTAGAGATTACGGACGGAAGGCATCCGATAATCGAGCAGCTTCCGGACGCGGAGCCGTTCGTGCCGAACTCGGCGTTCCTCAACACGACGACGGACCAGATAATGCTCATCACGGGTCCGAACATGGCCGGAAAGTCGACGTACATCCGCCAGGTTGCGACGATTGCGGTGATGGCGCAGATGGGCTCGTTCGTCCCCGCGTCGTCGATGAGGATAGGAGTCCTTGACCGCGTGTTCACGCGCATCGGTGCTGGAGACGACCTCGCGCGCGGAAGGTCCACGTTCCTCGTCGAGATGCAGGAGACGGCGAACATCCTCAACAACGCGACGCCGAAGTCTCTCATCGTCCTCGACGAGATCGGGCGCGGCACGTCCACCTTCGACGGAATTTCGATTGCGTGGTCCGTCGCGGAGTACCTGCACGGCAACGCGCGCTCGAAGGCGAAGACGCTTTTCGCGACGCACTACCATGAGCTTACGGACCTCGCGGACACTTTCAAGGGCGTGAAGAATTACACGGTGAAGGTGAAGGAGGAGGGCTCGCGCGTCGTCTTCCTGAGGCGCATCGCCCCCGGAGTCGCGGAGAAGAGCTTCGGAATCCACGTCGGCGCGATGGCGGGGCTTCCGCAGGAGGTCGTAGCGCGCGCGTCGCAGATACTCAAGAACCTCGAGGCGAACGAGATTGACGTCAACGCCAAGGAAAAGGCGGTGAGGCGTCCGAGAAAGCGGCTTTCCGACCTTCCGGGGCAGATGACGTTCTTCTCACTCCTCGCGGCGCTGTCGCTCGTGTTCCAGTGCGGCGCGGCGACGACGATACACAGGAGCTTCCGGAACAGGGACACGGGGTACGTCAACGGCGCGACGCCCGGCTTTTCGGCTCCGTCGGCCCGCAAGTCGACCGGCGCATCGTCCGCTCCGAAGGCCGTAAGGGGCAAGTCGCCGAACAAGCTGATGGGAAAGCTTGGCGAAGTGGTGGACGGCGGTCTCATCAGCGTAGTCGACGGATCGGGGAATACCCATGCCGTCTCGCTGAGGCACATCGACGCGCCGGCGGCGGACCAGCCGTTCGGACCGGAGGCGGCGAAGTTCCTCGGCGACCTGCTGCGCGGGAAGGAGATCGAGGTGCTATGGACGAAAAAAGACGCCGCAGGCGCGATTTCCGGGGATGTATACTACAGGCACGAGAAGTTCGGAATGGTCGACGCCAACATGACGATGGTGAAGAACGGCGCTGCGTGGCAGGCCTACAAGGACGCTGACAAGACGTACGCGGCGGCGGAAAAGGAGGCGCGCGCGGCGAAGCGCGGACTCTGGGCCTCGCCGAAGCCGGTGAGGCCGTCCGAATGGCGCAAGAGGAGGAAATGATGAAAAATGCAAATCCCCCCTTGAAACCCGAGGGCATTTTTCGCTATAATATATACTCATTTGTGAGAAAAAAGGACAAATAGAAAATGGCAAAGCGTGACATCCCGCTCGAGAGAGTGCGCAACTTCGGCATTATGGCCCACATCGACGGTGGCAAGACCACCACGTCGGAGCGTATCCTCTACTATTCGGGCAAGAACTACAAGATCGGCGAGGTGCATGACGGCGCCGCGACGATGGACTTCATGGTGCAGGAGCAGGAGCGCGGCATCACGATTCAGTCCGCCGCGACGTGCGTTCAGTGGGGCGACTACCGCCTGTCGCTGATTGACACTCCCGGACACGTCGACTTCACGGCTGAGGTGGAGCGTTCGCTCCGCGTTCTCGACGGCGCTGTCGCGCTTTACTGCGCGGTCGGCGGCGTTCAGCCCCAGTCAGAGCAGGTCTGGCGCCAGTCCGAGAAGTACAAAGTGCCGAAGATCGCGTTCGTCAACAAGATGGACCGCGTCGGCGCGAACTTCTACAGCGTCATGGACCAGATGAAGAAGCAGCTCGGCGCGAACCCGGTTCCGGTCGTTATCCCGATCGGCGCGGCGGAGTCGTTCGAGGGTGTCATCGACCTCATCAAGATGAAAGCGCTCTACTTCGACATGAAGAGCCTCGGCAAGACGGTCCTCGAGAAGGACATCCCCGAGGAGTACGTCGAGAAGGCCAAGGAGTGGCGCCAGAAGATGCTCGAGAGCGCGGCCGAGCAGGACGACGCGCTTATGGAGAAGTTCTTCGCGGGCGAGGAGCTCACGAACGCCGAGATCGAGATGGGCCTCCGCAAGGGCTGCCTCTCTCGCGCCATCACCCCCGCGTTCTGCGGCACGGCGTTCAAGGACAAGGGCATTCAGCCTCTCCTCGACGGCGTGTGCAAGTACCTTCCCTCCCCGCTCGACACGGGCGCTGCGGTTTCGCAGGACAACCCCGACGAGAAGCGCGAGGTCAGCGATGACGAGCCGTTCTGCGGTCTTGCGTTCAAGATCATGAACGACCCGAAGTCCGGCGGCAAGATCACGTTCGTCCGCGTCTACTCGGGCACGATGAAGCTTGGCGCCGAGATGCTCGACTCCACGATCAACAAGGAGCAGCGCATCTCCCGTCTCTTCCGCATGCACGCCGCCAAGCAGGAGCCTCTCGACGAGGCGCATGCCGGCGACATCGTCGCGTGCGTCGGCCTCACCGAGACCAGGACGGGCGACACGCTCTGCGACCCCGAGCATCCGATCACGCTCGAATCCATCGACTTCCCCGCGCCCGTCATCTCGGTCGCCGTCAAGCCGAAGAGCCGCGGCGACAACGAGAAGCTCGGCGTTGCGCTGCACGCGCTCGCGATGGAGGATCCGACGTTCGTCGTCAGCTTCGACCAGGAGACTTCCGAGACGATCATCGCCGGCATGGGCGAGCTCTACCTCGAGGTCATCGTCGACCGCCTGAAGCGCGAGTTCAACGTCGAGTGCGACGTGGGCGCTCCGCAGGTCGCGTACCGCGAGACGATCACGGTTCCGGTCGACAACGAGTACAAGCACGTCAAGCAGTCCGGCGGCCGCGGCCAGTACGCGCACGTCTGCCTCAAGCTCGCTCCGCAGGAGCCGGGCAAGGGCTTCGAGTTCGTCAACGAGGTCAAGGGCGGCGTGATTCCGACGGAGTACATCCCGGCGGTCGAGAAGGGCGTCAAGAAGGCGCTCGAGTCCGGCCCGCTCGCTGGCTTCCCGGTCGTGGACGTCAAGGCGACGGTCTACTTCGGTTCGTACCACGAGGTCGACTCGAACGAATTCGCGTTCATCACCTGCGCGATGCAGTGCTTCAAGCAGGCGTTCATGAAGGCGAAGCCGCAGCTCCTCGAGCCGATGATGGACGTCGAGGTCGTCGTTCCCGAGCAGTACATGGGCGCGGCGAACGGCTCGATCAACCAGCGCCGCGGGCGCATCGAGGGCATGGAGGACCGCGCGGGCGTCAAGCTCCTCAAGGCGACTGTCCCGCTCGGCGAGATGTTCGGCTACTCGAACGCGATCCGCACCGTGACCCAGGGCCGCGGCTCCTTCACGATGATCTTCAAGCAGTACGAGCCCGTCCCGAAGAACATCGCGGCGGAAGTCGTCGAGAAGCGCATCAAGGAAGGCAAGGTCCGCCCGATGGCCGACTAACGGCCTTCACCACGGATGAAAAACCGGCCGCGGCACATCTGCCGCGGCCGATTTTTTTATGCGCGAAGCCGTTTTGCCGCGGTTATGATATAATATTTCGCATGACACTCCAGCAACTAAAGTATGTGGATGCGGTGGCGGCGTGCGGGAGCATAAGCGAGGCGGCGCGGCGCGTCTTCGTGACCCAGCCGACGCTCACCGAGTCGATACGCGCACTCGAGGAGGAGCTTCGCACCGCGATCTTCACGAGGACCGCACGCGGCGTAACCGTCACGCGCGAAGGCGAGGAGTTCCTCGCGTCCGCGCGGCAGATTCTCGACGACGCGTCGCGCATTGCGGCGAAGTACACCGGGAAGGCCGTGAGGCGTCCGCAGTTCTCCGTGTCGTGCCAGCACTACGCTTTCGCCGTCGAGGCGTTCATGGAGGTCGTGAAGGCCAACGCGGCGGACGCGTACGACTTCACGCTGCGCGAGACGGTGACGAGCGAGATCATAGAGGACGTCGCGCGCCACCGCAGCGAGGTCGGGATACTCTACCTGTCGCGGCGGAACGAAACCGCCCTCGGCAAGATACTACGCAAGGAGGAGCTGCAGTTCGAGGAGCTGTACACTGCGCGGCCGCACGTGTTCCTTTCGAAGAAGCATCCGCTGGCGAAAAAGAAGTCGATAAGCCCAGATGAGCTGGATGCGTATCCGTACATCACCTACGAGCAGGGCGTGGAGAACGCATTGTACTTCGCGGAGGAGGTGATGCCGGCGATCGACCGCAAGAAGAGCATCCGCGTCCGCGACAGGGCCACGATGACGAACCTCGTGCTTGGGCTACAGGGCTTCACCGTGGCGTCGGGCGTGCACGCAAAGGCGTACAACGCCGAGATAATATCGGTTCCGCTGGCGCTGGACGACGAGATACGCGTAGGCGTCATACGCCGCGCGGGGGTGTCGTTCACCCCCGCGGCGGAGGCTTTCGTCTCCGCCATGCGCGGCATAATTGAAGAGAACCGAACGGCAGGGCGCCGTCAGAATTCGTAGCGGACGGTGAGCATCCAGCTCCTCCCGGCCGCAGGCCAGTAGCAGCGTCCGTACGTCGTGTAGTCGCAGTACTCCTTGTCGAAGAGGTTGTCGACGGCGAACGTGACGACGAGTCCGTCGAGGTTCCAGAACTTCGGGGAGTACTGGACGCCTGCGTTGAAGAGTCCACAGCTCGGCACTTTCTCATATTCGTTCGCGAAGTCGGACGTCGAGAAGCACTCGGAGCGGAAGCGGTATCCGCCGAAGACGAAGCAGTCGTCCCAGATCCAGACCTTCGCGCTTGCGGACACGACGGATTCCGCCGCCATCGGCACGTCGTTTCCGTCGTATTCGCCTCCGTCGAACTCCGCGTTCACGTAGCTGTAGGCGATCGCGACGCCCGCGACCTTGTCGCGCTCCCACGCGGCCCTGAGGTCGAAGCCCTCGCGCATGACGGGCGACGGAGAGTTGACGTTGTCGCCGTAGTAGGTCCAGCCGAAGCTCGAGTAGGGGAAGAGCGAGTCGTAGAATATCTCGTCCTTCGTGCGCGAGACGAAGGCGTTCGCGGCGAGGTTGAATTCCTCGAGGAAAGACCAGTCGAAGCCTGCGTCCACGCGCCAGCCGCGCTCGGGCGAGAGGAGGTCGTCGCGCGAGTTGAACGCGACCTCGTCGATGAAGGGCATGCGGTAGAAGTTGGAGAACTTGAAGTAGGTCTTGAGTCCGTCGACGGGCGCGAAGAGAAGGGCGGCGTCGTATGCGGCTAGGTCGTACGTGCGGCGCGGATCGTTCGCCATCGTGCACTTGTTCCAGCTGCGCTCGTAGCGTCCGCCGACCTCGATCGAGACCTGGTCCGTGAGCTTGAACGTATCCTGAGCGTAGAAGCCCATCGTCTGGCGGTCGTACTCGTACTTCGAGTGGCTGTATCCGTAGGAGGACGTTCCCCAGTTCGCTGCGTCGTTGCGGTCGTAGCGGAACGTCGCGCCGACGATCAGCTCGTTGTCGAAGCCTGCGATCTGCGTCGTGTTGATCCATTCCGGCGTGACGGCGTAGGAGTAGATGTCGAAGTCAGTGTACCAGTATCCGTAGCCGCGGCTCTTGAGGTGGCGGCGGGAGAGGGTCTGGGTGAGGCGGATCGAGTTCTCGTCGTTGATGACGCCGAAGGCAGTCGCGTTGACGCCGTACGTCGTGCGGCGGTAGAAGTCGCCGTATCCGTCGGAGTCTTTGTCGTTGTGGCGCCACTGCTCCTTGGAGAGGTATCCGGGGAGTTCGCTGTCGGCGTCGGACCAGAACGCGGAGAGGCGGACGTACGAGCCGCCCTCGAAGTCCTGCCTGACTCCGCCGCCCGCGGAGTAGATGTCGAAGCCGCTGTCGTGGCGGTATCCGTCGGAGTGGTCCCATCCGCCGTTCGCCCACCAGCGCGTGCCGCTCTCCTCGCTTCCGCCGCGGTAGGAGGCGGAGGCGCCGATTGTGTTCCAGCTTCCGCCGTGGATTTCGACGTGTCCGTGCGTGTCGTAATCTTCGGTCGCGGTGACGATGTTGATCATTCCGGCGGAGCCGACGTCTCCGTGGAGGACGTTCTGCGAGCCCTGCAGGATCTCGACGCGCTCGATGGAGCCGAGGCTGACCTGCGAGAGGTTGGGCGCGTTCATGTCGGGGCTGTTGAGGCGCTCGCCGTCGACCATGACGAGGAGGCGTCCGAATCCGTTCTCTCCGTATCCGCGCGGCGCGAGCTGCGTGAGGGCGGGGTTGTTCGCGCCGAGGTGCGCGAAGTCGAGCGTGGCGGACTTCTTCTGGAGGAGGTCCGCGAGGTCTCTTGCGCCGCTCGCGGCGATTTCGCCGCGCGTCACGACCTGGACGGCGGACGGCATTTCAGCGGGGGTCTTTCCGATGCGCGAGGCCTCCACGACGACGCGCGGCAGTTCCGCCGCGGCGGATTCGGTCTCGTTCGTTTCGGCGAGCGCGGAAAGCGCCGCCGCCGCGGCGATGGCCGCGGGAATCAGCTTTTTCATCTGTGTTCTTCTTTCCCCCTCTTGCGAGGGTACTTGAGGTTGTTGTTCGTGGGCGGCTCCGTATTCCGGCTGTTACGGCTGCGCGACAGTGCCTGGATTCCACAGGGCTTTCCGGATCCGTCAGGCGGGTATTATACCATATATCTTTTCCGCACGGCGTCCGTGAAATATGATATAATAGAGAAAAAAAGAGCGATAAGCAAGGAGAATCATGACAAACATAGTGTCGGCGGCCACGACGGCCCTCAAGGTGATTGCGGCGGAACCGGAAGCTGCGCAGACCGCCCAAGTGGCGCAGACGGTGGAGGCGACGAGCGACTGGCTTGCGGGTTTCACGGCCATTGTGGACAAGATAGACGGATATGTCTGGGGCGTTCCGCTGATCGGCGCCATTCTCGTCACGGGGCTTCTGCTTACCTGCATTCTCCGCTTCACCCACCTCTTCAACCTCCGCGAGGCGTTCCGCATCATGTTCGCCGGCGAGGAGGGCAAGGGCGCGCACGGCGAGGTGAGCCAGTTCGGCGCGCTGTGCACTGCGCTTTCCGCGACGATAGGAACTGGCAACATCGTCGGCGTCGCGACGGCGATAGGCACGGGCGGGCCGGGTGCGCTGTTCTGGATGGAGGTCGCGGCGTTCTTCGGCATGGCGACGAAGTACGCGGAGGGTCTGCTTGCCGTCAAGTACCGCGAGATAACGCCGGACGGACGCGTCCTGGGCGGTCCGTTCTACTACATCGAGAAGGGACTTGGCTCCAAGTGGAAGTGGCTCGCGATACTGTTCGCTTTCTTCGGCGTCATGGCGGGCATCATGGGCATCGGCACCATCACGCAGATCCACGGCATAACGTCCGCCGTGCAGCGCTTCTTCGACCCGGGGTTCAATCCGAAGGACATGGCGACGGGGCTTCAGCTCTTTGGCACCACTTACTCGGTTTCCGTCGTAGTCGCCGGCGTGATCGTTACGGCGTGCGTGGGGCTTGTCGTGATCGGCGGGCTCAAGCGCATCGCGAAGGTCTCGACGGTGGTGGTTCCGTTCATGGCCGTCTTCTACCTCGTCATCATCATTCTCCTTCTCTTCGGGAACCTGTCGAAGGTGACGTCCGCAGTGGAGCTCATCGTCCGCGCGGCGTTCAATCCGTCCGCCTTCACCGGCGGCATGGTCGGCACGATCTTCATCGCGATGCAGAAGGGCATTGCGCGCGGAATCTTCTCGAACGAGGCCGGTCTCGGCTCCGCGCCAATCGCCGCGGCCGCGGCTAAGACGAACGAGCCGGCGCGACAGGGGCTCGTGTGCATGACGGGCACGTTCATCGACACGATCGTTATCTGCACGATGACCGGACTCGCCATCGTCGTGACCGGCGCGTGGGAGCCTTCGCTCGGGCTCAAGGGCGTCGACATCACGATCGAGGCGTTTAGCCGCGGACTCGCGTTTCTCGGTCCGAACTCAGGCGCAATCGCGTCCTTCTTCCTCATGACGGCGCTTGCGTTCTTCGCGTTCACGACGATACTCGGCTGGGACTACTACTCCGAGAAGTGCCTCGAGTACCTCGTCGGCTCGCACCGCATGGGCATCGTCAAGCTCTACCGACTCCTCTACGTCGCGGTGGTGTTCGTAGGGCCATACCTCACCGTCTCCGTCGTGTGGGGAATCGCGGACACGTTCAACGGCCTGATGGCGTTTCCGAACCTCATCGCGCTGATTCTCCTCTCGCCGGTCGTGTGGCGCGTGACGAAGGACTACGTCGAGCGCCGTTCGCGCGGCGAAGTCGGGGACTGAAAATTCTTCAAATTGCCCCATTGACGGCTGTCGAGGAGATATGATATACTATCCCTCGTTTTTCGGGCTATTAGCTCAGTTGGTTAGAGCGCTTCCTTGACATGGAAGAGGTCAGTGGTTCGAATCCACTATAGCCCACCAGATCCCCCGTAGATGGCATAAGGCAGGAGACCGCGGCGCGCGCTGCGGTTTTTTTGTTTTTTTGATGAAACTGCCGCGGTCCGCATTCTGAAAATATGATATAATATGCGAATTTTAAGGAGTAAAAAGAATGGCAAGGCTAACGTTCAAGGAGGAACTTTGCAAGGGATGCGGTCTCTGCGTGACCGCGTGCCCCAAGAAGATTCTGGCTATTTCGAAGACGAAGCTCAACCACAAGGGCCACGCCCCGGTTGAGCTCACGAAGCCCGAGGAGTGCGTCGGGTGCGCGAGCTGCGCGCTGATGTGCCCCGACTGCGTAATCACGGTGGAGAGATAAAGCTTATGAGTACCAAGGTTCTGATGAAGGGCAACGAGGCGATCGCCGAGGCGGCGATACGCTGCGGCTGCCGCCACTATTTCGGCTATCCCATCACGCCGCAGACGGAGATCGCTGCGTACATGTCGAAGCGCATGCCCAAGATCGGCGGGACGTTCCTCCAGGCGGAGAGCGAGATCGCCGCGATCAACATGGTCTACGGCTGCGCGTCCACCGGACGCCGCGCGATGACGTCGAGCTCCAGCCCGGGCATCTCGCTCAAGGCCGAGGGCATGTCGTACCTCGCGGGCGCTGACCTCCCTGCGCTCATCGTCAACGTCCAGCGCGGCGGTCCCGGCCTCGGCGGAATCCAGCCGTCGCAGTCCGACTACTTCTTCATGACGCGCGGACCCGGGCACGGAGACTTCCACATCATCGTCCTTGCTCCCGCGACTGTGCAGGAGATGGCGGACATGACGCGCCTTGCCTTCGAGCTCGGCGAGAAGTACAGGATGCCTGCGATGCTGCTCGCGGACGGCACGATGGGACAGATGATGGAGCCCGTCGTACTTCCCGAGGACACGGTCGATCCCGAGACGA
>JAEEGF011802711.1_pt1 | contig 13375 bp, 10 predicted proteins | sample 9134171 | NCBI WGS metagenome assembly JAEEGF01 (sample SAMN16246542, study PRJNA631951) | gut metagenome | biome: gut microbiome; feature: rumen; material: AP-attached | host: Bos | place: Iran: Karaj | collected 2018-10
GGCGGCATGGGTATAAGGCTTGTTATGGGAATCGCCGAAAGCGTGAAGTATTCGAGGATAAGGGATAAAAACATACTTGTAATGAGATTTAAACTTTAAACTGTGGCATAAAAAGTGAGACCCGGGGACGGGGTCTCACTTTTTTTCGTCAACGAAAAAAATGGTTGACAAAACAGAAAAATATCTGTACTATGACAACTAGTACAGACGAAGGGAGGCAAATATGTTTCAGATAGATCCACTATCAAGAACGCCTGTTTACGAACAGATAGTTGCGCAGTGCGAAGAATATGTCCTGCTTGGCATTCTGTCATCGGGTGACAAGCTGCCGAGCGTCAGGCAGCTTTCATTAGAGCTTGCCATAAATCCAAACACCATACAGAAAGCCTATCTGGAGCTTGACAGGAGAAAGCTTGTTACTTCGGTGCCGGGCAGGGGAGTGTTTGTGAGCACCGAGGCTTTTGAGGCAATAAGCAGGGATAAAAAGAAGAACCTTTCGGAAATAGAAAGACTTGCGGGAGAGTTAAAAGCCGCGGGCGTGCCGCTTGATGAGGCACTGGGCGCGGTAAGAAAGGCTTACGAGGGAGGAGAAAGATGATAGAAATAAGTTCGGCTACCAAACTGTTTGACGGCTTTGTCGCCGTATCCGGAATATCCGTTACCATACCCGATAAATGCATCTTCGGAATGGTCGGCTCAAACGGCGCCGGAAAGTCAACGCTTATGAGAATGATAACGGGCGTTTACAGACCCGACGCGGGAGATATTAAAATAGACGGAGAGAGCGTCTTTGAAAACCCAAATGTAAAACAGAGGATGGTTTTTGTTGCGGATGATCTGTATTACATGGGAAACGCTTCGATGGACAGGATGAGCCTTGTGTACAAGGCTGTCTATCCGAAATTTGATGTAAAGTACTATGAAGATCTTAAAAAGATGTTCGGGCTTGACGGAAGAAAAAGCATGACCACCTTTTCAAAGGGTATGAAGCGCCAGGCGATAACCATTCTTGCCCTTTCATGCCGCACGGATTACATCTTCTTTGACGAGACCTTTGACGGCCTCGACCCTGTAATAAGAGGTGTCGTAAAGAGCCTTCTTTGCAAGGACATAATAGACCGCGGCGCAACGGCCATCATTACATCGCATTCGCTCAGGGAACTTGAAGATACATGCGACCAGCTGGCACTCTTGCATAAGGGCGGCCTCGTGCTGCAAAGCGACATCGGAAGCCTTAAGACAAATCTGTTTAAGATCCAGGTCGCATACAGGACCGAATATGACAAGACGGATATAGAGAGGCTGTTTGCGAATTTAAGTGACGGCGAGGCAAGGATACTCCATTTTGTCCGCCACGGAAGAGTAATAAATATTATCATGCGAGGCGATAATGATAAGGTCATGCAGGCACTTGGTGAGGATGAACCGCTTCTTGTCGAAAGCCTTCCTCTTACACTTGAAGAGGTATTTACATACGAAATGGAGGCGCTCGGTTACAGCTTTGATGCTGTGCTGCCCGGAAAGGAGGCCGTAAATGAATAATTCTGTTTTTTCTATCGGCATCTACAGGGACTCTTTAAGACGCCTCAGAATGCCCGCCATATTTGCGCTTGTAATAGTCGGCATCCAGTCTATATTTGTTCCGCTTTGCTGGTTTCTTTCGCAGATGGGTGGTAAAAGCCACGAACAGAACATAAGCTTCTGGGTCGCTCAGTCGGCGCTTTTTATCCTGCCGTTTTTTGTGCTGGTCCTTGAAAATATCCTCTTCGGATTTTTGAATCACAGAAACGCAAGCGATTTCTGGCACTCGCTCCCGATAAAAAGAAGTGCGCTTTACATATCCTTTATAGCAGCGGTCATTACCTGGATAGCTGTCATTATGGGAACGTCCATGCTGTTGACACTTGTGTCATACAGCCTTGTTCCAAAGGTTACGATCGATTTTAAAGATTCATATACCGTTTTTGCCGGCATAGTGGTATTTATGATATTTGTCCTTGCGGTAGAGCTTCTCGCAAAAAACATCGCCGGAACAAAGCTCTCCATCCTCTGCACGGAATGCTTCATAATATTCTTCCCCAGAGGCATCATAACTTTCATAAAGCTCATGACTACCTTCGCCTGCGACTATGTCGTTATGGATGAGACCAGTCTTTTATGGGGAAACAAATACAACATAGTATGGCGCTATATGGAACTATATGATTTCGATGATTATACACTCAATATCCACGCGACATACATCTACACACTTGTTCTTTCGCTTATTTATATAATCATCGCAGGGGTTCTGTTCGTAAAAAGAAAGAGTGAAAAGGCAGAAGATGTTGCTGTAAGCCCTCTGGTGCAGAGGATATTAAGCTTTGTACCGCCCATAGTTTTCGGCTTCCTTCCATGCGGCATGACCATAGCATATATTTTTGACCGAAAAGGTTTTGAAACGAGCGGAATGGTCGGGATAATAGTCGTGTTCTTTGCAATATCCGTGATCGTATATCTGCTTTACGAGCTTATCACCGTCAGAAAATGGGCAGCCGTCAAGAAGGCCGCAAAGTATATCTGGGTATTGTTTGCCGTTTATGCTGTGATCATAGGCGGGATAGTGCTCAACATAAACATAATAAAGAGCCACAGGCCTTCCGCGCAGGACATCGACTATATCAATATCCTTGAATATGAGAACAGCCTTCAGGATGACTTTGTACATGCACTGTCAAATATCCGGTTGGAGGATGAAGAAGTAAAAAGGATAGTCGCAGATACACTTTCGAAAAGGATCGATGAAAGCACCTTTACAAATATGGGCAGATATAACAATCTGAAGGTGCGCATTGTCTATAACGGCAAGACCATAGTAAGGAAGCTGCATGTGATCACTCCGGAGTTTATGGAGCATGTGATGCAAAACGAAGAGGTCTCAAAGATCTACTACGAAAAAGTTCCTTTCTTTGAAGGCATGGAAAGAATAAGTGTTTCCCAAAGGCAGCCCGGCGTTCCCGAAGTAAATTATGATATTTCAAAGAATCACGTGGAATTTGCTGCGGCACTGAAAGCCGATAAGCTAAACATGACCGCAGAGGAATGGGTGGATTGCACCTCAGATTCAACAAATACCCTTGACGGAAGATTATATTACTCGATTTATATCCATTACTCATTCGGAGGTAGTGACTCCGGTTCGATAAGCATACATGTAACCGAAAAGAACAAGCGTCTGTTTAAAAATGTCTGCGATTTTCTTGAAGACAAGACCCGGATCATTGTAGACTGATAAGTAAAAAGTGAGACCCGGGGACGGGGTTAGAGTCTCATAATGACCAACAGTCATTATGAGACTCTAACCCCGTCCCCGGGTCTCACTTTTTTTTTCAAAAAACCCCTTTACAAAATAAGAAGAAGTGTGCTATAACAGATAATGTAGTAATCAAAACTACATGATACGGCAAACAATAACAATTCAAATAGACACAGTTTCTTTGTGCGAAGGAGAAAGATATGGAAAAGAAGACAGAGAGGGGTATAGTATATTTGGTAACGGCCGCTACGGCGGGCCTTTTCGAGGTTTCATATAAGTCTTTTAAAGAGAATATCAAAAAAGAAACGCCGGTTTTTGTTATTACCGAGGTAGAGATAAAAGCCGAGGGCGCAAAGGTAATAAGGGTGCCGGCAGGCAGAGCCGATATCTTCGGTGTGCCTTCATATGTTAAGGGCTTTGATAAGCTCATGGTCGTAAGGCCGACGGTATTTTTTGATTCCGATCCGTTAAAGGCGTTTGGTCTTTCAAGGCCGGGCGTGGTGGTTTCGGGCGTGCGTCATCCGCTTTTGTGCACGGGCGAATTTAAGAATTATGTAAAGAACCATCTTTTCGAAAAGTGCGAAAACTTCATCTCATCAGAGCTTGTTGTGATAGATGTTGATGGCTTCAAGGCAAAGAGGCTGGCCGAAAAATACAACGCTTTCCCTGCAGATGAAAAAAAGGCATTTGCAGATCCGGAGGAGGACCTTTTGAATATCCTGGCAGGCACGGGATGCGGAATAATGCCGGAGTGTGTTTTGGCAGTTCCGGGAAAGAGCGTGCTCTACCCTGTGGCAGTGTCCTACCGCTACAGCGGCAGGCCGTGGGAGCACCCGGCGGCAGAATATGCAGATATATATGAAAGATATGCTTCCGATTCTGCGCCCGAGATAAAACTGCAGAGCCTTAAGTCGATCTGCGAGAATTACAAAAACAAGATGAAGGTCGCATCCTCGGTCATGGGGCTTGCGTATGCAATGTAGTTGATTTGACCGTCCGCTAGGCAGACGGTCATTTTTCGGTTGAAATGGAACATGAAATCGGATATAATTTACTTTGCATTAGAGCAGACCATGTTTGACAACACGTGTTTTTATTCTATTTAGATATGATTTGGAGAGATTCATGAATTCACGGATAACCGGAAAAGACAGAAAGTTCATAGCAGATCTTTTGAACAGGCTTGGTACAATAGACTATATCCAGCCGGGAGATTTCCCGTCCATAGATCTGTATATGGATCAGGTAACGACCTTTATGGACAACCACCTCGTGCATTGCAAAAGAAACGAGGAGGACAAGATCCTTACCAAGACTATGATAAATAACTATGCCAAGAACGATCTTCTGCCTCCGCCCGAAAAGAAGAAGTATACAAAGGACCACCTTCTTTTCATGGTATGGATATATTACTTCAAGAATCTTCTTTCCATAGGTGACGTGCAGATGATAATGAGTCCTCTGGCTGATTATTATTTCGGCAAAAAGGGCGACAGAAATCTTGAGGATGTCTATTCGAAGGTCTACGAACTTTGCAAAAAGAACAAGAATACCTATGTAAGGGATCTTATAAAGTCCTATGAGATCGTCCATGAGACATTTGATGAAGCGGCTTTCTCAGATGATCCGGCCGAGCATGAGTTCATCATAAAGTTCTGCTATCTTTGCATGTTGGGCTACGATATGTACATGAAAAAGGTTGCAATGGAAAAGATAATCGACGATATGCGCACCGATCTTGAGCGTATGGAAGAAAAAGCCGCAAAGGATGCAAAGGCCGCCGCCAGAGCAGCAAAGCGCGAAGCCAAAGAGGCCAAGGAGGCAAAGGCGGCAAGAGAAGCCAAAGCCGCCGCAGTCCGCGCCGAAAAAGAAAAAAAATAAAGAGTGCTTTTTATATCGCAGGACCGTCCGGGTCCTGCATTTTTTTTTATTTGTGCTTGACAACCGGTTGCTCACTGTATATACTGATTATGAACAAACGATTGCGCAAACTCAAAAATGTGCATATTGCACAAAGATGATGCGCTTTCACTGTCAATAGTGACTATACAAAATGTAAAGGTGGAAAAGGGTTATGAGATTAGATCACAAAATCAGAAAGGGAACATGTATATTGCTTGCAGGTGCCATGCTTGCAGGATGCAGCGGCAGCAGCTCGGGCGGAGATAAGAACTCTACGAGCGCAGAAAAGTCTTCGGAGGAGGTAAAAGCTTCTTCTGAAAATGCTTCAAAAGAGAGCAGCACTGAAAATACCGAAACAAAAGAGGATGAGACCGCTGCTCCGTCCCCCGTAAAAGAAGTATATCACGCTGTGCTTCCCACAGCGGCCGAAGAGTCCGAAATATATGTAAAAGCGATCGAAGGCATTTCGGATGACTTTATCCGCGGAATGGACATTTCTTCCGTCATAGCAGAAGAGGAGAGCGGCGTTAAATATTATGATGAAAACGGCAACGAAACAGATCTCTTCCGCCTTTTGGCCGATGCAGGCATCAACATGATAAGAGTCAGAGTCTGGAACGACCCCTATGACAGGGACGGCAACGGCTACGGAGGCGGAAACAACGATGTGGCTAAGGCTGCCGAAATAGGAAGGCGCGCCGCAGAAAACGGCATGAAGCTTTGCGTTGATTTCCACTATTCGGATTTCTGGGCAGACCCTTCAAAGCAGTTTGCGCCAAAGGCCTGGGCGCATGTGACCACGGGCGACAAGGTGACGATGCTTCACGACTTTACTCTTGAAAGTCTTAACACAATAAAAGAAGCCGGCGCGGACATAGCGATGGTTCAGATCGGTAACGAGATAAACGGCGGCATTGCGGGCACAAACGATACGGAAAAGATGATGGACCTTTTAAAGTCAGGGTCCGCAGCTGTCCGTGAATTTGACAAGGATGTAAAGATAGCTGTTCACTACACAAATATCGACGACCACAAGAATACCCTTAAAAAAGCCGATACGCTTCGTGATTACGGCGTAGACTACGATATTTTCGGCGTTTCATATTATCCTTTCTGGCACGGCACAATGGATGACATGACAGAGCTTCTTAAGACCATATCGGCGGACTACGGCAAAGAGACCTGCATACTTGAAACATCCTACGCTTATACGCTTGAGGACGGTGATTCCTTTGGCAACTCCGTCAGCGAATCCGACCTTATGGAAGGCTATGCGGCAACGGTTCAAAGCCAGGCCACTGCAGTAAGGGATGTATGCGCGGCAGCAAATGAGGGCGGCGCTCTCGGCGTATTCTACTGGGAAGGCGCATGGGTGCCTGTTGGCAGCGACTACGATTCAAATGCAGAAAAATGGGAAAAATACGGAAGCGGATGGGCAAGTTCATACGCCAAGAAATACGATCCCGATGATGCGGGCGAATGGTACGGCGGATGCTCATGGGACAATCAGGCATTCTTCGACTTTGGCGGCAAAAAGCTTCCTTCCCTTGATGTGTGGAAGTATCTGAAATACGGCACGATATGTGACACTAAGGTGGATTTCTTAAAGCCCTGCCAGGTATTCTTAAATCTCGGCGAAGAGCTTAAGATGCCGGAGACCATAGAGGCAGTGATGAATGACCGCTCCGAAAACGACGGCGCAAAGGTCACATGGGACGCAGATGAAGTCGCAGCGATCGACACAGGAGTCATGGCAGATACGACTGTGCACGGAAAGCTCGAAGACGGAACAGCCGTGAGCTGCCTTGTAAGAGTCGCAAAGCTCAACTATGTACTTAATCCTTCATTTGAAGAGAACAATACTACCATGTGGAAGGTCGAATATTCCACAGATGAAAACCCCACCGATTTCCAGAAAAAGTCGTCGGACGCCTACACAGGTGATTATTCGTTCCACTTCTGGACCAAGCAGGATTACAGCTTCACCATATCTCAGACTGTGACGGGGCTTTCCGCAGGCAACTATACTCTTACGGATTATATCCAGGGCGGAGACGTCGGCAAAAACGCAAACATCATACTGTTTGCCGAGGCAGAAGGAAAAGTTTACGAGTCAGATCCCGTAACGCTTTCGGGCTGGGTAAACTGGAAGGATCCCAAGATCGAAAATATAGTTCTTTCGCAGGACGGCGAAATAACCATAGGCATGAAGGTGACCTCCGGAGGAGGCGGCTGGGGCACCATGGATGATTTCTATCTTTACAAACAGTAAGGGGATTGGCAATGGCTGATAACATAAATGAAGAGCATCGCATCATCACCATGGATGATGTGGCCAGGGAACTTGGAATAAGCAAGACCACAGTCTCAAGGGCTCTTTCCGGCAAAGGCAGGATCAGCCCGGAAACTGTAAAAAAAGTTCAGGAATATGCAAAGGAGCATGACTTCAGACCAAACGCCATAGCCAAAGGTCTATCGCAGAGCAGGACATACAATCTTGCGGTCACGCTTCCCGCGGATTTCGGCGAAACAGAGGTTTCATTCTTTAAAGAATGTGTGGGCGGCATTTGCCGCGAGGCCATGGAATATGATTATGACATCATGATAGCCATGCTCGACAAACAGCTTTACAGAATGCTTAAGCACAAAAAGGTGGACGGGGTCATCATGACAAGAGTCAGGACCGACGGCGCCATCTTAAAGGAAGTATTAAAGTATCATGTACCGGTGGTAGTCTTGGGCTCGGGAGATGAAGAAGGCGTCATCTATGTGGATAACAACAACTTCGCCGGAAGCCTTGACATGACGGATATGCTCATTAAGGCAGGAAAACACACCGGCATCATAGGCGGCGACAGCGCTCAAAGAGTCACCATGGCAAGACTTGACGGCTACCTAAAGGCACATGCCGATAACCACTTAAGGCCGGACGATGACTCGATCATACTTGATGTGACCGATCACCGCCTGGCGGCCGAGGCTATAGAAAGAATAGTGAATGCCGGTGCCGACGCTTTGGTGTGCATGGACGATAACCTTTGCATAATGGCAATGGATGCTCTGCACGAGAAGAATATCCGCGTTCCGGAGGATATGAGCGTGGTGAGTCTGTATGACTCGAAAAATCTTGAAAACATATCCCCTGCGATCACGAGCATCCACTTTAAAACAAGGGAACTCGGAAAGCTTGCTCTAAGGCGCATGATGATGGCTCTCGGAATAGCGGAGGAAACTGATGTAAACCTTCCGGTTTATCACATATATACTAGAAAATCGGTTTCCGAAAACGTTTAACTGTGCATGTTGCACAAAAAACGAACGCTATTTTTGAATAGAATGTGGAATTGACAAAAAAAGATGCAGTGAATATAATTTAAGAGAACAATCGGTTGCGCTGTGCAAATGCGCAAACCCTGTTATCTCATATTTAACTTAAGAGGAGGAAAAAAAATGAGATCAAAGAAACTTATGGCGACCCTGCTTGCAGGAACCATGGCACTTTCACTTGCAGCTTGCTCTTCAAGCTCAAGCGAAGACAAGACATCTACATCTTCAAAGGCTGCTGAGAGCAAGACCGAAGATGCAGGAAAGGACGACACCACCAAGGCACCCGAAGAGACCAAGGCTCCCGAAGAGACCAAGGCTCCCGATGCCGGAACAGATGCTCCCGCTCCCTCAGGAGAGACAATAAAGCTTACTCTTTGGGGCGCAGAAGAAGATCAGGATCTTCTTAAAACACTTGTAGACGGCTTCAAGAGCACATACGGAAGCGTAGCAAACTTCGACATCCAGATCGGTGTTGAATCAGAGTCTACCGCAAAGGATACAGTACTTACGGATATCGAGGCTGCAGCAGATGTATTCGCATTCGCATCGGACCAGATCAACGATCTTTACAAGGCAGGTGCTCTTGCAAACATCGACCAGCTTGCACAGGCATTCGAAACATATGCAGGCAAGGCACTCGACGCAGTTAAGTCTGCAAACAGCGCAGGTTCCGTAGAGGCTGCAAGCATCGACGGACAGCTTTATGCATTCCCTATGGCAGGTGACAACGGATACTTCCTGTACTACGACACATCGGTATTCAGCGAAGATGATGTCAAGACATGGGACGGCCTTCTTGCAAAGGCAGCAGAAAAGGGCGCTAAGGCCGGTATGACACTTGCATCAGGCTGGTACAACGCATCATTCTTCTACGGCGCAGGCTTCAAGACAGGCCTTGAGGCAGACGGAACAACATCTATAGACTTCAATGGAACATCTGCAGACGGTTTCACAGGCGTTGATGTTACAAAGGCTATGATCAAGATCGCTTCAAATCCTGCATTCCTTGCTATCAAAGACGGCGATGTTTCAAACCAGATTGCATCAGGCGCAGTTAAGGCAGTTGTTTCAGGTACATGGGATACAACAGCAGTTGAAGAAGCATTCGGAAAAGACAACTGGGCAGCTACAAAGCTTCCTACATTCATGGTGGGCGACAAGGAAGTTCAGCAGGGCTCTGTTGCAGGCTTCAAGTTCGTAGGCGTTAACGCTTATTCAAAGAATGTCGGCTGGGCAGCTCTTCTTGCAGAATACATCACAAACGAAGAATCTCAGGCAAAGAGATTTGAGATGAGACAGATCGGACCTACAAATGTAAAGGTTGCAGCTTCTGAAGCAGTTCAGGCAAACAAGGCTCTTGCAGCTCTTTCACAGCAGTCTGCATACGGCTTCGTTCAGGTCGTTTCAAAAAGATACTGGGATCCTACATCAGCATTCGGTCAGATGATCGCATCGGGCGAGCTTTCGGCAGATGATGATGCAGCTATCCAGAAGGCACTCGACACGATGTGTGAAGGTGTAAAACAATCTGTAGAAGATTAATTTTGAGATAAAAGATCACGGAAATCTACCGTGATAAGATCGATCAGGATGACGGGCCTGTATGTTTCGGTTACATACGGGCCCGTTTTTAAAAGGAACGAAGCTCTTTTGGGAGGTTATGCCATGGAGGCGAATGAAAACAAAAAGAAAAAAGGGAAAGTCCGTGGCTTTTTTGCCGGTATAGGCGGATTTTTTGGGGATTTCGGAACGGCTGTCAAAAAGGGTGACATATTTACAAAGCTGTCACTTATTGTAATGGGTGCCGGAAATGCCGCGAGAAAACAATGGGGAAGGGCAGTACTTATCACCATCATCCAGGTGGCTGTCATTCTCATGTCTGTTATGTGGGCGCCGCAGTACGTTTCGAAGTTCTCGACCCTTGGAACAGTACAGAAGGCCGATCAGAAACAGGTCTTTGACCCGGTTACCATGAAGTTTGTAACGGATGACAGTCAGCCATACGATAACTCTTTCAAGATCCTTTTGTACTGCATAATGATCTTTGTAATATGGTTTGTATTTTTCATCATATGGATGAAGAATGAGATATCCGCATACAAAACAGAGCAGCTTGCAAAGAGCGGCGGAAGGGTTCCAAAAATAAAAGACGACATAAAGTCTTTTGCAAACGAAAAATTCCACATCACGCTCCTTTCTCTGCCTGTGACGGGTATTGTTATATTCACGATAGTACCCATACTTCTTTTGATACTGGTCGCATTTACCAATTACGATCAGAATCATATGACGCCCACGTATCTGTTTACATGGGTAGGGTTTGACAACTTTGCGGCTCTTTTCGGAAGCGGAGGCCTTTCCAGCTCCTTTAGCTACGCATTTGTAAGAATACTCGGCTGGACTCTTATCTGGGCATTCTTTGCAACTCTTACAAACTTTGTTTTCGGAATCATGCTTGCGCTTCTTGTAAACAACAAGAGGACCAAGATCAAGCCCTTCTGGCGAACACTTTTTGTCATCACCATCGCGGTACCGCAGTTCGTTTCCCTGCTTCTTGTAAAGAACTTCTTTGCCGATTCGGGAATTGTTAATACCATACTCTCGGATTGGGGCGTTACAGGGTTGTTAAATAAATGGGGGCTGATAAAAACCAATTTCATCCCCTTCCTTTCAAAACCCGGCTGGGCTCATGTGATGATAATCCTTATAAATATCTGGATCGGTATTCCGTATACCATGATGGTAACGACGGGCGTTTTGCTAAATCTTCCTTCCGATCAGCTTGAGAGTGCAAGGATCGACGGCGCGAGATCCGGACAGATATTCAGAAAGATCACGATGCCCTATATCATGTTCATAATGGGGCCGACGCTTGTGACCGACTTTGTAAAGAATATAAATAACTTCAATGTTATCTACCTCCTTACAGAAGGCAATTACACGACCACCAATCAGCTGATGGCCAATTCACAGGCAAAAGAGACAGACCTTCTGGTCACATGGCTTTTCAGACTCACTCAGGATTATTACAACTACAAGATGGCATCAGTCATCGGTATCATGGTATTCCTTGTTTGTGTAGTATTTACATTGATCGCCTTTAACAGATTCATAAAGGGCGATAGAGAGGAGACGTTCCAGTGATGAATAATAACGATCCGAATAATAATACTGCAAATAATACGAAAATGACCCCAAGAATGAAGGCCATATATGAAAACGCGTCCAGGACTGCCGACAAGACACTGGCAAAAATGAGAAACAATGTTTCCATAGGGCAGATGAACAGCGAACAGCTTAAGTCCTACAGCAGCCTTGTTGAAAAAGAGCTGTATGCAAGGCTTGATACAAATGAACAGGAATCATTTAAGAATTCTTATGCCAAGATGCACGAACTCGATGATGTCGAGCGCGTGACTGCACTTGAATCGATCCTTAAAAAGAGGCTTGAGGCAGAAAAAACATGGTACTATAAAAGATCAGACCCGAAATCCATGAGCAATGAGGAACTTCAGGTATACGTAAGATGGCGCCTTAAGAACGAAAAAAGAAACAAGCTCATAAAGACCATACTTACAAATACACTGGTGGGCATACTTGCCTTTATCTGGATAATCCCCATCATATGGCTTGTATGCTGCTCGTTAAGCGCTTACCCGGGCATCAAGGTAACGCAGTTCTTCCCGAGTGAATGGACATTCATGAACTATGTAAACGCATTCAAATCCGACTCCGTAAACCAGTTCGGCAAATGGTTCATGAATACACTTATAGTTGCGGTATGTACATGCCTTATCTCAACGACTTTTACATTGTTCGTTGCATACGCGACATCAATAATGAGATTCAAGATGAGAAAGCCTTTAATGAACATCGGCGTAGTACTCAGCCTGTTCCCCGGAATGCTTTCAATGATAGCTGTTTACTTCATTCTTAAAACATTTGATCTTACGAACAGCCATATCGGTCTCATACTTGTATATTCGGCATCATCCGGTCTTGGATATTTAATAGCTAAGGGATTCTTCGACACCATACCCAGGGCGCTTTGCGAGGCGGCAAGAATAGACGGCTGCTCAAATGCGGGCATATTCACAAAGCTTATCGTTCCGCTTTCAAAGCCCATCATAGTTTATACCGTTATAGCCAGCTTCCTTGGACCTTGGATGGATTTCGTGTTCGCAAAGATCCTCCTTAACTCGGGTGTATCGGCAAATTATACGGTTGCGGTCGGACTTTACAGGATGCTCGACAAGTCCCTCATCAACTCATACTTCTCGATATTCTGCGCATGCGGTATCATCATATCCGTGCCGATATCCATCCTCTACGTGATAATGCAGAGGTTCTATGTCGAAGGAGTTACAGGCGGAGCTGTAAAGGGCTGATGTATTTACACTTGCAGATGATAATGCGGTATTTGCCCCTGCGGGCAGATACCGTGTTATATGAACAGATGGTATATTAAAAGATATACAATGAAAGGAATCAATGTAAAAATGGATAAGTTTATCGTAAACATTATTCACCGTCCGGAAATGGTTCCGGAATATGCGGAAAAGGTCACAGGCCACGGAAAGGCCGAGGACATTTCCCGCAAGGCTCTTCTCACAGAGTCTCTTGACATTTTCAAGACCCAGCAGGAGTGCGCTCACAAGAACGGTCTTAAGACGACCATTCAAATGACATACGCGTCCCTTTTCAACGAAGAGGCTATAGCCCTTGCAAAGGAGCACCACGAAAAGTACGGCGACGAGATCGCGCTCACGCTTTTAGGCCTCCCCTGCGAGCAGTTCAGAAAGAAGTACAAGACAAAGGATTTCTGTATCTGGATGTTTTCCATGGAAGACA